>ERZ780149.2166-NODE-2166-length-18898-cov-2.823966_pt1 | contig 18898 bp, 12 predicted proteins | sample MGYA00511367_ERZ780149 | MGnify/ENA primary metagenome ERZ780149 (study PRJEB29588, sample SAMEA2153852) | human gut metagenome | biome: human gut; feature: human-associated habitat; material: faeces | place: Denmark | collected 2008/2010 ... | reverse complement strand
CCGCGGGTATAGATACCTGCTGGTTCAATCCAAGAAATAAAATACTTCCGGCAGGTATCGCTCCGATGTATGAGATACACGCGCTCGGTGAGCTTTTTGCCATTCTCGGAGAATAAAAAACGCCGAAAAGGAGCAGCACATGGACGAAATTCTCAAGAAATATGTTGATTCGCTTGATATGCTTGACATAATATATGAGCCTGATGTTCCACTTTCCGAGCACACGAGCTTCCGCATCGGCGGCAATGCCGATGTCGGAGTATATCCGGATTCTGGGGGTCAGCTCACAAAAGCCATCAGTTCCGCGAAAAAAAACGGTATTCGGTATATGGTGGTCGGGAATGGCTCAAATCTTCTGTTTGATGACGCTGGCTATCGCGGCGCTGTCATTTTTACAAAAAAAATATGCGATATTTCCGTCAGCGGTACTGTCATAAGTGCAGGCGCCGGGGCGTCTTTGCTTGCACTTGCATCTGTTGCGCGAAAAAACGGACTTTCAGGCATTGAATTTGCCTATGGCATACCCGGAAGCTGCGGTGGCGCTGTTTGCATGAATGCGGGCGCTTACGGTGGCGAGCTTGCCGATGTTGTGAAAACGGTAACGCTTTACGATTCGGAATGTGATGATATCGTTAAGTTTGAAAACAAGGATATGTGCTTTTCGTACAGGAAAAGCATTGTGGGAAACGGAGAAAGATATACCGTGCTTTCCGTTGACCTTCAGCTTGAAGCGGCAGATGTAAACGCGATATCCGAAAAGATGAATGAGTTTATGCGTCGCAGGGTCGAGAAACAGCCGCTTAATTACCCGAGCGCGGGCAGCGTTTTCAAACGCAGTGCGCCGGATGTTTATGTTGGAAAGATGATCGAGGAAAGCGGTCTTAAAGGATATTCGGTCGGCGGCGCGGAGGTGTCAAAAAAACACGCGGGATTTATTGTCAACCGCGGAGGCGCGACATCGCACGATGTGTGTCTACTTATAGAGCACATTCAGAATACGATATTTAAAAATTATGGTATCAGACTTGAATGCGAAATACGCAGAATACCGGAAAAACAATGAGCTTCGGACAGGAAATAAGGCAGGAGCTTCTTGAAACGCTTCCGCAATCGGCGTGCTGCAGAAGAAGTCTGCTTCACGGTTTGCTTATAAATGCAGAAAATGGTGTTGCGGGAATGGTCATGTGCCGCATTCCGGATATATGTGCGGCAGAATCGGCGCGCAAGCTACTGCTTGAACAATACGGACGCGAACCCGATACGACGATTGAAAACTGCTACGGAAGAAAGATCACGGTATTTGAGTTTGAATCAAAGAGATTTGCAGGTTTTCTTGGAGAGATTTCCGACCCGATAAAGGTCACGGCGGATATACCCGAGCTTAAATGCGCAGGATGCCGGGCGGCGTTTCTTGCGGGTATTCTTTCGTCAGCAGCGCGTTTTTCCGATCCTGATAAAGAGGTAAGGCTTGAAATAAGTATCTCTGACCCTTCGCGAGCTGAGAGAATTGCCTGTTTTTTTGAGGCAAACGGTGAAAAGCCCATACTTTCTCATCGCTCGGAAAGCTGTTCGCTTATTTATAAGAGAAGCGTAGGAGTTCAGGACATTCTTTCGGCGGCAGGTGCATCCCGCGCGGCAATGAAGCTGATACAGTCGGATCTTATGCGAGAATTCCGCAGTAATGTCAACCGTGCCTCAAACTGTGAGATCAGAAACATCGGGCGTTCCGTAAGCGCCGCGGCAGAGCAGCTTGAGGCAATTACCTTTTTGCGTGAAAACGGATATTTTACCGGGCTTCCCGCAGAGCTGCGCGAAACAGCGGAGCTGAGGGAAAGAGAACAGGAGTGTTCAATTTCGGAACTGGCGGCAAAGCATTCTCCACCTATTTCAAAATCCGGAGTAAACCACAGGCTTCAGAAGCTATGCGCTTATGCTGCCAAAATGAAAAGTAAGATATCTGAAAATAAGTAATATCGAAAGGCGGGAGTCAGTATGTCGGACTTCGTGCATCTCCACCTGCACAGTGAATACAGTTTGCTTGACGGCGCCTGCCGCATTAAAGAAATTCCAAAAGCGGCGGCGGCGGCGGGACACACTGCGGTCGCAATAACCGATCACGGAGCAATGTACGGCGCGGTTGCATTTTTCAAGGCTTGCCGCGAGGAGGGAATAAAGCCTATAATCGGATGCGAGGTTTATGTGGCTCCGCGCTCCCGCTTTGAAAAGATCGCCGGAAGGGAAAATGCGGCGCGGCATATGGTGCTTCTGTGCGAAAACGAAACAGGATATAAAAATCTGATAAAAATAGTGTCTTTGGGCTATACCGAGGGCTTTTATTCGCGTCCGCGTGTGGATGACGAGCTTCTTAGAAAATATCACGGCGGACTTATTGCGCTTTCGGCGTGCCTTGCGGGTGAGATACCTTCCCGTCTTGTCGCGGGAGACTATGACGGCGCAAAAGCCGTCGCCGAAAAATACAGCAGCATTTTCGGTAAAGACAACTTCTATATAGAGCTTCAGAATCATGGGATAGCTGAGCAGAGGCAGATACTTCCGTCTCTTGCAAGGATCTCGCGCGAGTGCGGGATAGGAATGGTCGCCACCAATGACGTGCATTATCTTAAACGCACGGATGCTGCAACTCAGGCTTTGCTTATGTGCATTCAAACCAACAGTGTAATTTCCGACGGTCGCCCGGCAGGATTTGAAACCGATGAATTCTTCTATAAGTCAACGGATGAGATGCGGGCGCTGTTCGGGTCATACGAAGGTGCGCTTGAAAATACCGTAAAAATTGCAGAGAGATGTAATTTTGAGTTTTCATTCGGCAAAACTCTCCTCCCGGCGTTCCACCCGGAGGGTGGGGTAACAGCTGACGAGGCTTTGCGTGGTCTGGCTCTTAAGGGTCTTGAGCGATATATGGCAAACAGCACTGTTCCGTATCAGGGTCACACGGAAGCCGAATACCGCGAAAGACTTGACTATGAGCTGTCCGTCATCAGAAATATGGGATATTCCGACTATTTTCTTATTGTCGCCGATTATGTTGGCTTTGCCAAGAGCCGGGATATTCCGGTAGGACCCGGCAGAGGCTCCGGCGCCGGTAGCCTTACTGCGTATCTGACGGGAATAACCGACATTGATCCAATACGTTTCGGGCTTTATTTTGAAAGATTCCTGAACCCCGAACGTGTAAGCATGCCGGATATTGATATTGATTTCTGCTATGAGCGTCGCGACGAGGTGCTGAAATATGTCAAAGAACGCTACGGCTCTGAGCACGTGTCGCAGATAATCACCTTCGGTACTATGGCGGCTCGTGCTGTCATTCGGGACGTCGGGCGCGCCATGGGTATGCCTTATGCAGAGGTTGACGAGGTGGCAAAGCTGATACCGCGTGAGCTTGGCGTTACGCTTGGCGATGCACTGGAGAATGAGGAACTTCGCGAAAAATACGAATCTTCGGGTAAGATACGTGATCTTATTGATACCGCGCGAGCCCTGGAGGGAATGCCGAGAAATGTGTCTGTACACGCAGCCGGAGTAGTTATAACAGAGCTTCCCATTACAGATTATGTTCCACTTTCTGTAAGTAACGGCGCCGTTATAACTCAGTACGATATGGATACCGTATCTGAGCTTGGGCTTTTGAAGTTTGATTTTCTTGCGCTGAGATATCTTACCATTATCGACTGTGCCGTGCGTCAGATAAAGGAGCGTGAACCCGAATTTGATATTGAAAAGGTTGACCTTTCCGATCCCGATACCTACGCGCTGATCTCACGCGGACAGACGCTGGGAGTTTTCCAGCTTGAATCGACCGGTATGCGCGCGATGTTGACAAGTCTTGCACCGCGTTCGATAGACGATATTCTTGCGGCAATTGCTCTTTATCGTCCCGGACCGATGGATTCTATCCCTAAGTATATTGCGGGGAGAAATGAGCCGGATTCCGTTGTTTATCCGTGTGAGCTGCTTCGCCCAGTGCTTTCCGAAACGTATGGCTGCATAGTATATCAGGAGCAGGTCATGAGTATATTCCGCATTATGGCGGGATATTCTCTCGGTCGTGCCGATGTCGTGCGCCGTGCTATGGCAAAAAAGAAGGCGTATGCGCTTGAGGCAGAGCGTGAGGAGTTTATAAACGGCGCTTCCGAGCGCGGGATGAGCAGGGAAGACGCAGAAAAGCTGTTTGACGATATGGCGAGCTTTGCCAATTATGCCTTCAATAAGAGCCACGCCGCCGCGTATGCGGTGATCTCATTCAGAACGGCTTATCTCAAGGCGCATTATCCGCGCGAATATCTGTCGGCACTGCTTACATCGGTGCTCGGAAATCAGACCAAAACGGTACAGTATATTGCCGAGGCAGGTAAGTTCGGCATTAAGGTACTTCCGCCTGATGTCAATCAAAGCTATTCCGATTTTCACGTGAGCGGAAAAAACATTACCTTCGGGCTTCTGGCGGTAAAAAACGTCGGCAGGCAGTTTGTCGATGCAATAATACGCGAACGTGAGAGCGGCGGAGCTTTTACAAGCTTTGACGATTTTCTTACACGTATGTCCGACAGCGAGCTTAACCGGAGGATGATCGAAACACTTATAAAAGCAGGAGCTTTTGACTGCTTCGGCGTATACCGTTCGCGTCTTGTTGAGGCTTTGAACCCGGCGCTGACTGCAATCGCCGAAAAGAGCCGGCATAACCTTGACGGTCAGCTTGATATGTTTTCCGTTGCGTCGCAACAGAACAGCGAAAAAAATCCGGACACGAAGCTGGGCGGGATCTGCGTTTATCCGGATATTTCGGAATATCCTTTGCGTCAGCTTCTGGAGTATGAAAAAGAAAGTGTCGGAATGTGCTTTTCCGGTCATGTGCTTGACGGTTTCTCAAAGCATATAAAGGACTTATCTCCGGTGTCGATAGGAGACCTTATGTCCGACGATTCCGACGATGAGGTTCAGAGTGGAGAATATTCCCCAGATGCTCGGTATACCGATAAGCAGTCGGTCACGGTGGCAGGTATCATATCCGGACTTAACCGCAAAAGCACACGCGGGAATGAAACGATGGCATTTTTCCGGCTTGAGGACAGCTTCGGGCAGATCGAAGTCGTTGTTTTTCCGAAAAGCTTTGAAAAATACCGAGGGCTTATACAGAACGGCGAAGCGGTATGCGTGCGCGGAACTCTTTCGATTCGCGAGGGGCGCGACGGCGATGAGGTCAAAATTCTTTTGAATCATATTATTCCGCTGATCACTGATGAGAGGTATAATCCCGCCGCGGTAACACCGGACTCGGTGTCAACTTTGAAAAGAATTACGCCATCCCGCACGTCTGCACCGCAGCAACACGTACAGCCGCGTGTGCTTTATATCAGAGTCCCCTCGCGCGACAGCCTGATTTACAGAAAATGCGACAATCTTGTCGGTATCTTTGACGGCACTCTGAGGACTGTGTTTTATTTTGCAGATGAAGCGAAATATGAGGACAGCCGGACGGGTGCAGATATAAGCGGCTGCCTTGTAGCCGAGCTTGTCTTGGTTGCCGGAGCTGAGAATATCGTGCTTCGCTGATCGTTGATTTTATAATTTTGCTGAGTTCAGCAGAGCAGGTCTTCAAGCGCTTCGCGCAGCGCCGAACCGCCCGCAATCATTATTCCGCCGTAAAGCAGCTCTGACTCTGCGGCGGACAGGCGGTCGGCATTCAGCGGTGCTGAAAATATTTCAGTACCTGATTCGTCAAAGGCAAACAGTGTATCGTTTTCGTAGATCAACAGATAAAGCGCGTCCTCGGAAAGACCTGCGCTCTTTGCCGGCTCGTCGTTATCGGTATCCGGAGTTGTATCGTTGTCATGTGTATCTGTATCGCAATATTGAGTTATCGGGGAATCGGGAAGTCTGTGTTCGGTATCCGGGTAGGCATGTATTATATCGTTTTTCTTTGAGACCGCGCGTGAGCAGCTGATAACGGCGACGGTCGATACAATAAGAGAAAGCACCGCCGCTGTGGTAATAAACGCTATGAGCTTGTTTTTCATATTCTTATCCTTCATTTTGCCGGCGGACTTGCGTTCTGCCGCCTGAAATTTTCTTTTTCATTATTATTGTCCCGAATTCATAATATATTCAAAATAAAGTGGTAAAATAATTCTGCGGTTTGGAAGATATCTGATGCCTTACCGCGGCTATCATCAATAATTCGGATAATTGAAAGGCAGACAAATGCAGAAAAAAATAAACTGGCTTGAGGAAATAAAAAAAGCCGGAAAGATATTTATTCATTGCGCGGGATTGTTCTTCCGCGGTTTTCTCAGTGTGCTGATAACATTTCTGCTTATCTGCGCGCTTACCGGAATAATCGTTGTCTGCGCTTTCACTATATATGTTAAGAATTATGTCGAAACCGAAGTCGATATGTCCAAATTCACGCTTGATTTCAACACCTCGACCACGACGCGCGTTTACCGCTATGATTTCACAGACCGTTCAAACCGTGTCGGTACTGCGGTGGAGCTTGAAAATGAACGTCTTTACGGTCCGAAAAACAGTATATATATCGGATATGACCAGATTCCCGAAGATCTGCAGAATGCTTTTATCGCGGTTGAGGACAAGAGATTCCGTACTCACGACGGCGTTGACTGGCTGAGAACGATAAAGGCGGGAGCAAACTTTTTTCTGGGGTTTGATGATTCAAACTACGGCGGTTCGACACTGACGCAACAGCTGATAAAAAACGTTACCGGTGACGATTCGTATAAAATACAGAGAAAGATCCAGGAAATTCTTTGGGCGCTTGACCTTGAAAAAAAGATGGAGAAGGAAGAGATACTTGAAATGTATCTCAATATCATAAATCTCGGCTCCGGTTGCTACGGAGTTCAGGCAGCGGCTAACAAGTATTTTAACAAAGATGTCAGCGAGCTTACGCTTATTGAGTGTGTCGCGATTGCGTCAATTACCAAGAATCCCTCAAAATACAATCCGATAACGCATCCCGAGGACAACCTTGAACGCCGGAATACGGTGCTTGATCTTATGCTTGAGCAGGGACTTATCAACAAGCGCGAGTACGATGAGGCATATGACAAGGAGCTTGTCCTCAACGTTACCGACGATACACGTGAGATAAATCTTAACTCATGGTACACCGATATGGCGATCGAGGATATTATCAGCGATTATGCCGAGCAGTACGGCGTTTCCGAAAGAATGGCGGCGCTTCAGGTGTATAACAGCGGCTGGAAGATCTATCTTCTGGTTGACGACAGGATCCAGACGATACTTGAAGAAACTTATCTTGACGACTCAAATTTCCCCGAAAACAAATCCGGTATTCCGGCTCAGTCTTCGGCAATTGTGATCGATCCTGATACCGGAGACATTCTTGCTGTCGTAGGCGCCCGAGGGGAAAAGAGCGGAAACCGTATTCAGAACTATGCGACGACTACAACTCGTTCTCCCGGTTCTTCTATCAAGCCGCTTGCCGTGTATGCACCGGCAATAGAAAGCGGGCTTATTACCTATGCGTCGGTATTTGACGATACTCCGTTTACCTTTACCGATAATGTTGCCTGGCCCAAAAACTTTGACTACTATTATCGCGGTATAACAAATATCAAATATTCGGTTGAAAACTCGCTTAACACTGTATCTCTCAAGGTGCTGGATCTGCTTGGACTTGAAAAGTCATTCCGCTTCTGTCACGATACTCTCAAGCTTGAAAATCTGATAGAATCCAGAACTCTTGAGAGTGGACGGACGCTCACCGACAAGGGCTATGCGGCGTTGGCGCTCGGACAGCTCAATTACGGCCTGACCGTGCGAGAGATGACTGCGGCATATTCTATTTTCGCTAACGACGGTGTTTACAATGAACCGCATTCCTATCTTAAGGTTGAGGACAGCGCAGGGAATGTCATACTTCAGAATAACTACAAGGGTACTGTTGCGCTGAGTGAGGCGACGGCTTCAATAATGACAAAGCTGCTTCAGAATGTTGTTGCGCACAGCGGATATATCAAGCTGGATTCGCAGATCGAGCTTGCCGCCAAAACGGGTTCTGCCGGAGATAACTATGACCGTTGGTTTATCGGTTACTCACCGTACTACATCTGCGGCGTCTGGTATGGCTACGAATACCCCAAGGCAATACCCGGAGACAACCCGTCCGGTATTGTATGGAACACCATGATGACAGAGATCCATCAGCCGATATTTGATGCGGTGAAAGATGGTACTGAAGAGCTTAAGACCTTCCGCGTTTCGGACGATGTGGTCAAATGCACCTACTGCAAATATTCAGGAAAGCTGATTACCGCCGCGTGCGAGGCTGATCCTCGCGGCAATTGCGCCGAGACCGGATATTTTCTACGCGGGACAGAGCCTACGACCTCCTGCGACCGTCATGTATGGGTGTGGTTTGACTCTGAGACCGGCGGTGTTGCTTGTGACAAGTGCCCGGTGCAGAACCTGGTTCAGAAGTCGCTAATGCTTGTAAACCGCAACTTCCCGATGGAGATATATGTTTCGGACACCCAGTACACCTGTGTAAAGACCTCGTCGGGAGTTGCGCCTTATTTGAACAGTCACTACCCGTATTATCAGAATCTTTCAGGCAACGGCAGATTTTTCGGAATGCATTCCGGAAGCGGACTGCCATATAATCACGCCTGCACCGAGCACGCAAGCTCAGAAGCATGGATACTTGATGATAATCACCTTCCTGCAGTTCCGGTCAATTCGAACATTCATTCAAATCAGTCAGCGTGGCTTCCGGGAGGCTGGGGAGACGAGTACAGCGGGCTTAATCTGTACAGGCGATTGCTTAAGCTGTTTTGAATTTAATTTTGGCACGTTAAAATTGATAAGGCTGAAAATTATGCACTAATACTATTGACAAAACGGCTTTGGCATTGTATAATCTATTAGAACCCACAAGGAGGAATATTTATGAAAACAAAAAAATTAATTTCACTGATTTTGGCTGCGGTAATGCTTGTAGGCTTCTCCGCGATGTGTATTTCCTGCGACGGCAACGACACTCCCGATGACAAAAAAGATAAAATTATCGTTTCCGTTGAGGTGTATTACACTGACAGCGACGGTGCTGAGGCGATCTTCCTTAGAAATAACGAGCTTGAAGTTGATGCCGGTATATCTGTCAACGACGCTCTTATTGCTCTTATCAATGCAAGAGAGGCGACCTATGTAGCACTTTCCGACGGTTCTGTTGATTCAATAACCTTCGGTGGAGATACTATCAAGCAGCACAGCGCCGCAGTTTCCAGCAACGCCGACTCCGCTACCTTCAAAAACACACATTTTGTGTGGACGGTAAACGGTGCAACGCCTGAAAACGCTACCTCTGTAACCTGCAAGGTAAATGACGGCGACAAGATAGTTTACAAGCTTGTTACCGAAGAGCAGACTGTTACACAGTAACTTTTATTAACATAGAAATCCGACCCCGATAATTCAGAAGGGGTCGGTTTTTTATGAGCAGCGTGCCTGTGTCGGCGCAATTCTTCCGGGTTGGTTCAAATTTGTTCAGGTACAGATAATATCTGAATGTAAAATTTACATTTTAGTATGGTTTTTATCCCACAAATGATGTATAATAAAATAAATATAGTTACATTAAGACCGAAAGGCATCTCAGATGAAACTTGAAACATTATTATTTGGCGATTACAGCAAAAGACAGCTCAAAAAAATAAAAGGTGCGGCGGATGCGGTTGATGCACTCGCCGACAAATTCAAGTCAATGAGCGACGAGGAGCTTCGCGCGGTTACTCCGGAGTTCCGTGAAAGACTTTCAAACGGTGAGACTCTGGAGCAACTGCTGCCCGAGGCATTTGCCGCGGTCAGGGAAGCTGCTGATCGTGTTCTGGGCAAGCGTCCCTTCCGGGTACAGGTGCTTGGAGGAATTCTTTTGCATCAGGGCAGAATTGCCGAAATGAAGACCGGAGAAGGTAAAACACTTGTTGCGACAATGCCGGCATACCTTAACGCGCTAACCGGAAAAGGTGTTCATATCGTTACAGTAAACGATTATCTTGCGGTTCGTGACGCCGGTGAAATGGGACGTATATACGAATATCTCGGGCTGCGCACCGGTGTTATAACTAAAGATATGTCCGCCGCCGAAAAGAGGCGTAATTACTCGGCAGATATAACCTACGGAACAAACAACGAATTCGGCTTTGACTATCTGCGTGACAATCTTCAGACAAGTCTTGAAGCGCAGATGCAGCGCGGGCATTACTTTGCCATTATAGATGAGGTCGACTCGATTCTCATCGATGAGGCGCGTACGCCGCTTATTATTTCCGGTCTGAGCGGAAAATCAACCGATATTTACGAGAAATGTGATGCAGCTGTCCGCAAGCTTTCCAAAAAGGTGATCAAAGAGCTTGACACCAAGGCGGAGACAGACGACGAGAATTTTGACTACATCGTTGATGAAAAACACTCAAGTGCGGTCCTTACTCCGCGCGGGGCAAAAAAGATAGAAGAATTCTTTGGCATCGACAATCTGAATGATCCGGAAAATGCAAGTATAGCGCACAGTGTCAATCAGTCGATCCACGCATATGGTGTCAAGAAGCGTGATGTTGATTATGTGGTCAAGGACGGAGAAATTATTATCGTTGACCCGTTCACCGGCAGACTTATGCCGGGAAGAAGATATCAGGACGGGCTTCATCAGGCGCTCGAGGCAAAGGAAAAGGTAAATATCAAGTCCGAAATGAAGGTAACGGCTACCGTTACTATCCAGAATTATTTCCGTATGTATCGCAAGCTATCCGGTATGACCGGTACGGCTCTTACCGAGGAGGAAGAGTTCCGCGAAATTTACGGCTTGGATGTTGTTGAAGTTCCCACCAATAAGCCAATGATACGCGTCGATCACCCAGACCGCATATTTACCGATGAAAGCTCAAAATTCCGTGCAATTATTGAACTTGTGGAGCAGTGCCGTGCAAAATCACAGCCGGTGCTTGTTGGTACTGCATCGGTTGAAAAATCCGAGGTCCTGTCGAGAATGCTCAAGGCGAAGGGCATTCAGCATAATGTACTGAACGCCAAGAATCACGAGCGCGAAGCGGATATAATCGCCGAGGCAGGACGCGCCGGTGCTGTGACCATAGCCACAAACATGGCGGGGCGCGGAACCGATATAATGCTTGGCGGAAATCCGGAGCATATGGCAAAGCAGGAAATGGCGCGTATGGGAATTCATCCGGAGCTTATTGCGCTTTCAACCGGTACTGTTCCGACCGAAAATCAGGATATCAAAAACGCGCGTAATACATTCCGTATTTACTTTGAAAAGTTCAGAGAACAGATAATTCCGGAGCGCGAGAAGGTTATCGCCGCAGGCGGATTGTATATTATCGGCTCCGAGCGTCATGAAAGCAGGAGAATCGACAATCAGCTGCGCGGTCGTTCCGGACGTCAGGGCGACCCTGGTGAATCAACGTTTTTCATTTCACTTCAGGACGATCTGATGCGGCTGTTTGCCGACCCCGCAAGACTGCAGAAGCTGTCCTCTCTTGCCGCCAATCTGACAGACGGCAGCGGAGACATGTCTCAGAATATCAGCCTTTTCTCCAATGTAATTGAAAGTGCGCAGAAGCGTATAGAAAGCCGAAACTTCAAGATACGCAAAAATGTTCTTGAGTATGACGATGTGCTGAACGAGCAGAGAAAGACAATTTATGAGCAGAGAGACGAGATTCTGCATGAGGGCAATCTCTCCGATAAAGTAAAACAGATGATAGCTTCCACTATTTCCGAATCTGTGGAAAGTGCAACCGCAGAATCGAACAAGAGCGAATGGGATCTTGAAGCGCTGAGAAGAAAATATCTCGGATGGGTCTGCCACGAGGACGAGCTTATTTATTCCGAAGAAGAGCTGAAGCATGTTTCCGCTGAGGATATAGAAAAGCTTTTGCAGGATAATGCTGAGGAGCTTTACAGCTCGCGCGAAGCAGAAGTGGGCGAGGACAGATTCAGACGCTTTGAACGTAATACTCTGCTGCATAACATTGATGAGATGTGGCTTGATCATATCGACGATATGGAGAACCTTAAGCAGAATGTTATGCTTCAGTCGTATGCTCACAAAGACCCGCTTACCGAGTATAAACTGCTCGGATCAAATATGTTTGGCGATCTTATCACCGAAATCAGGGACAAGACCGCACGTGAGATGCTGACCGAAAAGATTCCCGAGGTTATAGTTATCACTCCTGAAATGATAAAGAATATGCGGATGGGAAGAAGCATTGAGCAGAACAAAAAGTCTGCGCCTGTCGCTTCATCTGCCGAAAAAATTGACCGCAATGCACTGTGTCCTTGCGGAAGCGGTAAAAAATACAAAAAGTGCTGTGGTGCAAAGATATCCGGCGGCGGTGACAGCTGATGGGATTCGGTCTTCTGTTTATTGGCTACCTTCTGACCTTTGTGGTTTCAATGACCCTTTACGGGTGGGCGATACGTATTGTCGGATGCGTTGTTATGATGATCGGAATGCATAAGCTCCGTGAATATTTTCGACAATTTGTATACGCAGAGGTGGTGGCGGCACTTTTCCTTCTGACCGGAATTGCCGAGGGTGTGTTTTACTTTATAAAACATTATGCGGGCGAGGAGGCTTTGCCTCAATTTGCCGTTACTCTTGAAGGATGGGTATGGCTGGCGCTTGTGATGCTCCTGCATTTATTGATGCTTTGGGCGCTGAGCAATGCTACCGCGGATGTGGGTCTTGATAAGCAAAGATCCACCGCGCTTACTGCTATGATAATTACCGTGCTTTGGGCTTCCACATATGCGTTGGGAACCGCAAAGATTATTCCTCCGGGATTTTATTATCTGATGCTTATAATCCTTATAGTGGTTACGGCGATTTCAATTTTCGGTTGCTACAAGAATATTTGTCCGGAGGGCGCCGAAGACATGGAGCGCAAAAAAACCGGAATTCAGTTTTTGGATCGGTTTTTTGAGAAGCTCGATGCACGAGAGGCGCGCGCCGTTGAGACAACACGCCGCGAAATTGAGGAAAGAGAACGTAAGCGCGCCGATTCGAGAAACAGTAAACGCCGCAAGAAATAAATATGAGTTCTGAGCGTACATCTTTTCAGTGCAAAACTGAAGATGTATCGGATCATTTTCTCCACTGCATATAACGGGCTGTGGGCATTTGACGTAACAGCACAGGAAAGGCTGGTCATTACGATGAAAATAAAAGGAAAGCATATGGGTCTTGCAATGTTAGCAGTGGCTTCTGTGCTTCTGTTTAATCCCGACATTGCGATTTTTGATATACTTCCTGATTTTATTGCATACATTTTGATCTTTTCTGCAATAACACGTATGTCATACATCTGCCCGAAGATTGAAAACGCACGTTCCAAATTCATATGGGCAGCTGCTGTGTCGGCTGCAAAGTTTGCTTCGCTGTTTTTGGTATTCAGCATATCCAGTCAGAACGAACAGCCAATGGCTTTGTTGCTTGCGGCATTTTCGTTTGCCGTCATTGAGCTTATTCTGCTTATACCTGCATGGAGCGAGCTTTTTGACGGTCTGCTTTACCTTGGCAGTCGCACCGGAGCTATGATCCCATACAAAAGCCGACGCGGTAGGGCCACTATCACAGGGTTTGCAAAAACAGTAACGATTGCATTTCTGTTTATTAAACCTGCGTGCGCGGTGATTCCGGAATTTGCTTCTCTCAGTATGGGCGGTTATGATGAAACAAAATTCAACTGGTATGAATTTATCGGCCTTTTCCGTGATTTCGGTGTTATAATAGGTCTTGTTGCCGGTGTATTCTGGCTTGTTGTTATCGAACGGTATTTGGCAAGACTGTGCCGTGATACCGAATTTGTTCCCGCGCTTCAAAGAAAATATGACACTGAGGTATTGCCGGATGATATCCGTTTTACAAGACGGAAAATCAACATGGCATTTGCGGTTCTTGCAGCCGCATTACTGCTTGAGATCGATTTTATTGTTGAAGGAAATAATATTATTCCGGACACACTTGCCGCTGTTGCTTTTATTGCTTTCTTTCTTATTCTCGGCAGTATATTTGACAAGTGGAAAGCCGGAGTAGCAATTTCTTCTGTTTATGCCGTCGCGGCAGCTGTAAGCGATTGGCTTCAGTTTTATTTCAACGAGAACTATTTCAATGCATCCGTGTGGACGAGCAGCGACGCCCGCAGCGTGTTTGCGGTAAGATATTTGTTTATGATACTTAGCTCGGCGTTATTTGTTGCTGTGGTGATTTTCGTCATGCTTGCGCTGAATCAGATAATTCGTGATCATGCAGGGTTTATCGCCGAAAATTCTCCGGCATCATTCCGGGAATCAAAGCTTGCCGAGATACGCAAATATCTTGAAAAGTGGGTAAGGGTCATTGCTGTTATGGCAGCAGTGTGCGCCGTAAGCTTCTGCATAGGTGACATCATAATAACATATAACTCATCTTTGAGTGTATTCCACACCGCCGCCGGTTTGATGCGCACATTGTCTGACGTATGGTGGATCATCAGCGCCGTATTGTGCCTTATCAATTTTTTTATCGTGCTTAAAGCCGAATCTGAGATAAAGGCTGAAATTGATAGCAGATATATGCTGAGCTGAATATTCGTGCTTGCTTCAGGGAATACTCTGTTTGCGGTAAAAAATATTTATCCGCACAAAATATTCCGCCGAAGTACGGCATGGAGAAGAATAATGGAAAATCATAACAAGAACCAGAACCAGCAGAATCAGAATCAGCAGAATCAGAATCAGCAGAATCAGCAGAACAAACAGAGTCAGAATCAGCAGAATCAGCAGAACAAACAGAGTCAGAATCAGCAGAACAAGAACAACAGGGAAGCCGAATAAAAAATAATCTGCATATGGAGCATAGCTCCGCACGGCTTTGATACGGTTGTATATATCAAAGTCAGGGGCTGCCGCACTTAGTCGGCAGCCCCGCATATAAGAACTGCAAGGGAAATACATAACAATGAACTCAGCACTTGAAAACCGCTATCTGGCGGCAAAAAGAAGGTTATTTGACAAATCGCTCAGTGGTCTTAACAACTGTCAGCGCGAGGCAGTGTTTACCGTAAAAGGTCCGCTCCTTGTCATTGCAGGCGCAGGCAGCGGAAAAACCACGGTACTTGTCAGACGTATAGCGCAGATCATTAGGTACGGAGATGCATATTATTCGGAAAAAGTCCCGGATAACCTTGATGAGGCGTATGTGTCTGATCTTGAGTCGGCGGCGGAACTGTCGCCTGAGGATATTACGCCTATACTGGATGAGTTTGCTACCGAAACCACTGCTCCGTGGAATGTACTGGCAATTACATTTACAAACAAAGCGGCAAATGAGATCAAAGCGCGGCTTACATCAATGTTTGATTCTCCGGATATTGCCGCAGATATCTGGGCGGGTACTTTTCACTCAATTTGCATGAGGATGATCCGCAAATACGCCGAACGTATAGGATACACCGGTCAGGTTACGATTTACGACACAGACGACCAGAAAAAAGCGCTTGCGAAAGCAATGAAAAGCGCCAATGTGGACGACAAGCAGTTCCCCTTGAAGACTGTTGCTGGAGTAATAAGCCGGGCAAAAGAAAAGCTGCTCACCCCGGAAGCTTATGCTTTGGAAGCCGGCGGCGGCTACCGTGAACGTGAGTATGCAAAGGTTTATGCAGAATATCAGAAATCGCTCAAATCGTCAAACGCCATGGATTTTGACGATATTATCATGCAGACGGTCATACTCCTGCGCGAAAACGATGATGTAAAGCAGTATTATGCACACAAGTTCAGATACGTTTGCGTTGACGAGTATCAGGACACGAACCTTGCACAGTTTGAGCTTTGTTCGCTTTTTGCTTCCGAGTGGCGTAATATCATGGTTGTCGGGGATGATGACCAGAGCATATACCGTTTTCGCGGGGCAACGATTGAAAATATACTGACATTTGACCGGCATTATCCCGATGCAAAGGTAATAAAGCTGGAACAGAATTACCGCTCCACCTCAAATATACTTAACGCAGCCAACGCTGTTATCAGTAAAAATGAATCCCGTCGCGGGAAAACACTTTGGACGTCAAATGACAAGGGTGAGCTGATCTCATACCGTGCAGCTGACGACCAGATTTCCGAATCGCGCATTATCGCTGACACGATTCTTAAACATATTGCTACTGATAAATTCACTTACCGCGACTTCGCAGTGCTTTACCGTGTAAATGCACAGGCAAGCAGTATAGAACGTACTCTTGCAAAGAGCGGAATTCCTTATCGTATCTACGGCGGTCTGCGTTTTTCAGACCGCAAAGAAATACGTGACACAGTTGCATATCTACAGCTGATAAATAACCACGCCGACCGCGAAAGGCTTCTTCGGATAATTAACGAACCTCGCCGTAAAATAGGCGCAAAAACGCTTGAAGCCGTTGAGGATATTGCCAACGAGACCGGGGCTTCAATGTTTGACGTAATGTCGCGCGCGTCATCTTATACTGCGCTTTTGCGCTCAGCTCAGACGCTTGAAGGCTTTGCCGCAACCATAAACGAGCTGACAGATGTCCTTGAGAGCGGATGTCCGCTTGATGCATTTGCGCGTCAGGTGCTTGACAAGACTGGATATATGAAAATGCTGACCGATGCCGGTGAGGAAGAGGCAGATCGAGTTGACAACGTAAACGAATTTATTTCAAGCATTATGGAATACATGCAGGCTAACGATGAGCCGACTCTCACGGGATTCCTTGAAGAAAATGCTCTTGTCGCTGATGTTGACAGGTTCGACGAGAATGCTGACGCCGTGGTGCTTATGACGGTTCATTCAGCCAAAGGACTGGAATTTCCGGTCGTGTTTCTCCCCGGTATGGAGGAGGGAATATTCCCGTCCTCTCAGGCGGTCATGGAGTCTGAGGAGCTTGAGGAAGAACGGCGGCTTGCCTATGTTGCCATAACGCGGGCAAAGAAGGAATTGTTTATCCTGAGAGCGAAAATGCGCACCATGTACGGTCGCACTCAGTTCAACGCGCCGTCACGCTTTATCGAGGATATTCCTCCCGAGCTGATAGATGAGGATGATGAGTATCAGAAAAAGAATTCACCGGATGGAAGAGTTCCGTTCAGAGCCTCATTTGATGAGGAGGGTAATGTTACATATTCGTCTCAGATGAACAGAAGCCCGTCGCGTCCTCGCGCTTCTTCAATGTCCTCTGACCGCCTGACAGTAAATCATGCTCCGACAGTAACACGTGCGTCTTCTGAAAGCTTTGAACCCGGTATGCGTGTTCTGCATCCGGTATTCGGAGAAGGCGAAGTGCTTTCTGTAAAGCAGATGGGTGCTGATAAGCTGTATGAGGTCATATTTGACCGTGTCGGCACCAAAAAGCTTATGGGCAGCTACGCAAAGCTAAGAAAAATATAAAAAATGATGGGATCCGCTGTTACATTTCTCATTGACAGCAGATCCCATCGTTTTATTGTTCAGTTTTTGTTTTTTATTCTTTTATCCGAGTGTGTTGCGAGCTTATTTCCCACAGTCTGAATTATCTGAACCAGAGCGACAAGCAGGATAACGGCAAAGATCATAACAATATAGCGATAACGATACCAACCGTAATTGATCGCTATTTTGCCAAGACCGCCGCCGCCGATAATTCCGCTCATTGCCGAATAACCAAGTATTGTTGTCACCGCGATGGTGGCATTTGAGATCAGGCTCGGAATGCTTTCCGGAATCATTACCTTGCATATTATCTGCATAGGAGTTGCTCCCATGCTCTGTACAGCCTCGATTATGTTGGGATTGATCTCGCGTAGGCTGCCTTCAACAAGACGTGCCACAAAGGGAAATGCCGCAATAACAAGCGGTACAATGCTTGCGGGTGTTCCTATTGTTGTTCCGGTTATAAGACGTGTCAGCGGAAATACAAGGATCATCAGGATAAGGAACGGTATCGAACGAAGCAGGTTGATTACAACGTCAAGCGTCGTCATAAGCCAATTCGGGAGGGGAAGAATACCGTTTTTTTGCCCGACGACCAGCAGAACGCCGAGCGGAAGTCCGAGTATTATCGCAAAAACCGTTGAAAGCAATGTGACATATATGGTCTCCCATACAGCCATAGGAAATTCGGTCTTTATTATATCAAGAGCCTCGGTCCATGCTTCAGAAGAAAACAACTGTCCCATTTCAGCTTTCCGTCCTTTCACTGACTTCACGCACGGTTACGTTTTCCATGCTGCACAGGTATTCTGTAGCTTCCTTAACCTCAGAATCGCCGCCGGAAATGCCGAGAAGCATATTTCCGTAGACCTTTTCACCGATGCATCGTGTAGAGGCACCGAGAATGTTTGCCGCGATGCCTTTTTCTATTGCCATGCGAGCAATTATGGGCGTGCCTGCTGCAAGCGCTCCGTCAAATACTACACGTATTCGGCGCTCTCCCTTAACGAGCTTCAGCAATTGGCTTCCTCCGTCAGGGAAAACAAGCCTGCGTGCCGCGTCGGAAGACGGATTTGAAAACACCTCAGATACAGCTCCGGTTTCAACCACACGCCCGCCGTCAAGTATGGCGACATTACGGCATATTTCCTCGACTATACTCATTTGGTGGGTGATAATAATTACCGTTATTCCGAGTTTGTTGTTAATGTCGCGGATCAGCTCAAGAATTGAATGCGTAGTTGTGGGATCAAGGGCGCTTGTGGCTTCGTCGCAGAGCAGAACCTCGGGATCGGTAGCAAGCGCGCGTGCTATGGCAATACGCTGCTGCTGACCGCCGGACAGCTGTGCAGGATATGCGTTTGCCTTATCCGGAAGTCCGACAACAGATAGCAGCTCGGAAGCGCG
>ERZ780149.2159-NODE-2159-length-18950-cov-48.487589_pt1 | contig 18950 bp, 9 predicted proteins | sample MGYA00511367_ERZ780149 | MGnify/ENA primary metagenome ERZ780149 (study PRJEB29588, sample SAMEA2153852) | human gut metagenome | biome: human gut; feature: human-associated habitat; material: faeces | place: Denmark | collected 2008/2010 ... | reverse complement strand
GGAGGTGATCCAGATTGACAAGTGGATGAACTCCAGCGAGCTGTACTTCTTCAAGCTGCTTATGAAGGCCGACACGGAAATCGCCTTCGGCGAGGAGTTCGTGGTGCTTGACACCCGTGAGACTCCGGTGTTCAAGGTAGTGGAACGCAGCATTTCTGCCGATCCGGCCGCTCTTTCTTTCAAGGCCGCCGGTGAGAGCAAGGAGGTGAAGGTCACTGCCTCCGGTGATTACAGCGTGGTTTCCATTCCTGCCGGTTTCACGGCAGTCGGTACCGATGGCTCTCTGACGGTCACCGCCGGTGTGAACAGTAGCGGCAAGGCGGTATCCGGCACACTTGTACTGGGCCTGGACGCCGATCCGGAGAAGAAGGTGGAGATAGCACTGTCCCAGGCGGCCGTTGATGAAGAGGAAGGCGGTGAGTGATGGGAAAGCTGAAGTATCTTGTCATCCATTGCACGGCCACTCCTGAAGGGCGTGAGGTAAGCGGTGCGGAGATTCGCGCCTGGCATACGAACCCCGTCTCAAAGGGCGGCCGCGGCTGGAAGCAGGTCGGATATACCGACCTGTTCCATCTGAACGGCGGAGTGGAACGCCTGGTGAACAATAACGAGGACGCGAATGTGGACCCGTGGGAAGTGACCAACGGCGTGGCCGGTTACAATTCCGTGAGCCGCCATATCGTCTATGCCGGCGGGTGTGCAAAGGATGGTAAAACGCCTGCGGACACCCGTACCTCCTGGCAGAAAAAGGCGCTTGAGAAGTACGTGAAGGATTTCCATCGTCGTTTTCCCGATGTGAGAATCGTCGGTCACAATGAACTGGCGGCCAAAGCCTGCCCCAGTTTTGATGTACAGAGATGGCTTAAACAAATAGGTATAACTCAATAAATCAACAACAACATGAAAAGATTTCTTTTATTCTTTGTGCTGATACTCGGATTCGTGTCAGCAACTTTTGCCCAGACCGGTACAGTACCGGAAGTCGATTATAGCGCGATGATCACCACCTTTGCCGGTTTTGTCGGTGGCGTGGTGTTGCTCACGGAAGGGATCAAGGCTCTGTTTCCAAAAATGCAGGGCTTGGCGACACAGATTGTCAGCTGGTGTGTGGGCATTGTGGCCGCCATGCTTTTATGGTGGCTGGATGCGGGCTTTGTCGCTGATGCCACGTGGTATATCGCGTTGTGTTACGGGTTCGGTGCGTCCCTTGTGTCCAATGGTGTTGCCGATACGGGATTTGTCCAGTGGCTCATCGGACTGTTTGCGGGTAAGGATGCCGGTAAATAGGCTTTGACCTGAAAGACCAGTGTGCGTATGGACTTCAGTGCTGTCATGAATCTGGTGCTGGGCGGTGGTCTGGTAGCCACGATAATAGCCATCATCACCCTGAAATCAACGGTCAGGGAAGCGAGGGCGAAAGCGGAGAAGGCTACCGCCGAAGCCGAGACGGTACGGATTGACAATACCGAACATGCCACCCGTATCCTGATCGAGAATATTGTAGAACCCTTAAAAGAGGAACTGAATGAAAACAGGAAAGCTTTGCAGGCGACCCGGCGTGAAATGGCACGCCTCCGGAAAGCCATTGATACTGCCAACAGTTGCAGGCATCATGATGATTGTCCTGTTCTTTACGGGATGCGCGAGTACTCGAAAGAGCAGGACGGAGGTGAACCGGAACAGCAGCCTGTCGTCAAGCGCCGACAACGTGTCAAACGTGAGGCGGGGGTTGTTGATGGCGGGGATTCCGAAATCGGCGGTGAGCCTGACGATCCCTCCGGACAGCCTCCGTAAACTTCCCTCCGGTTCGTCCTACCATTCCAGGAACGGGCAGGCGGGCCTGACGGTGAAGAGCGATGCGGCCGGCAATATCATAGCGGAGGCATCCTGCGACAGCCTCCAGCGGCTGGTACTGTGTTATGAGGAGGAACTGACCCGTATCCGTAATGAGACACATGAGGACTCATTCACAGTTGAAACGGAATTTGAACGTCGCTTTAGTCCCGTTAAAATAGCGCTGGCCGCTTTTATAACCGGATGTGTTGCCGGCATAGTATTAACTTTCAAAATCAAGAAACAATGAATAAGAATTTCATGTACGGCGTCGGTGCCGTGAAATACAAGGACTTTGTGGTGGGTTACATAGAGAAGAATTCGTTTGACATGGGCGGGCAGAAACCCGAATCCGCCAAAATCGAGGCGGAGCAGGTGCCGGGAACCCCGGTGCTTATCATTCCCCAGTCGAATGGCAGCATCGCCCCCACGTTCAACGTTATCCAGCTGAACTACGAAAACCTGCATAGCTTGCTGGGTGGTACCATGCACTACAAGGAAGAGGACTCGGAAAAGAAAACCCCGATTGGTTGGACGGCCCCGACGGCAGCCGTGTTGCTGACCGGTCCGTGGGAAATAGCCCTTGTTTCGGGGCAGAGCATCCTGATTCCCAATGGCACGCTACTTTCCAATCTCGGCGGCAAGCTGACCCTGACAGAAACGGCGAAAATCGAATGCACGCTGGAAGTGGCCATGCCGGAAGACGGCTCCCAGCCCCATGGCGTATTCAATACGGATTCTATCCCGGAAGAGTGGAAACAGTATAAACTGCCTCCTGCTGAATCTGCCGCTGCTGCTTCCACTAACCTGGCCGAGGAGTAGCGTATGGACGAAGCTGTCATCAAGCAGATCCAGCGTGAGGGTGCGGACGCGCTGCTGGATATCGGTGTGAGCGTCCCGCTGAAAGCGTTTCATATCCCTTTCAGGAAATCCCCGCTGGAGCTGCGCGTGACCATGAGGCGGCCTTATATGTCCGGTCAGATTCTTTTTGCCCGGACATATTTGTCGATGGGGATCACCAGTGAGGAGATGTGGGGGTTCAGCAAGGAGGAGGAAATGCAGTTTCTGGCCTCTCACGGCAAGGCGGTGAGCCGTATGGTGGCCTATACCCTTTGTCGTGGCCCTTTCAGCCGCCGCGTGCTTTTGCGCCCGGTGGCATGGCTCATAAGGAACTTCATGGAACAGCGTTATCTGGTGGGTGCGATCAAGCGTTTTGTCAGCCTGATGGGTACCGACCCTTTTATACCTATTATCAGATCAGCCGAGCGGACGAATCCGATGAGCTTGAGACTGAGCCAAAGAAAGAAGGGGAGTTAAAGAGCCGTTATGAAGGCTCCCATAGCCCTTTCGGTTTTGTGTGGCAGATTGCCAGTGCCACCGGCTGGAGCGTGGACTATATACTGAACAAGGTGAATTACCAGACCCTGATCATGATGCTTAGTGACGCTCCCCGGTATGTCCGTGACAAGTCCGGATCTTCCGGTCCTGCGGATGAGCGGAGCGCCGAGGATGAAGCGGATGGAATAGTAGGATTTTTTCAAAGCAAGCTAAAATAGATGAAACCGGTACAAATAGAATTCCTTATGGTGGACCATTTGAGCGCCCGTCTTGACAAGGCCGTGGGCAAGATCGAGCGGATGTCCCAGCAGGCATCGTCCGCCAACAGACAGATCCGGGAACTTGACAGGAGCGGTTCCCTGTTGAACAACACCGTCGGCAAGCTGGCGGCCGCCTTTACTATCAAGGAGCTGGTGTCGAACATCACCAAGGTACGCGGCGAGTTCCAGCAGCTGGAGGTGTCGTTTCAGACCATGCTCGGCAGTGCGGAGAAGGCCGACACCCTGATGCAGCAGTTGGTACATACGGCCGCGACCACTCCTTTCGGCCTGGAGGATGTCGCGCAGGGTGCCAAGCAGCTTCTTGCCTACGGGTTTGGAGCGGAGAAAGTGAACGAGACGCTGATCCGCTTGGGTGACATCGCTGCCGGACTTTCCATCCCTTTGAACGATCTGGTCTATCTTTACGGCACCACCATGTCCCAGGGACGGCTTTATACACAGGACCTGAACCAGTTCACCGGCCGGGGCATCCCTATGATCGCCGAACTGGCCAAGCAGTTCGGCGTGGCTGAAAGCAAGGTGAAGGAGCTTGTGGAGGAAGGCAAGGTCGGTTTTCCCGAAGTGCAGAAGGTCATAGAGAGCCTGACGGACGAGGACGGAAAATTCAGTGGTCTGATGGAGGCACAATCCAAAACGATAACCGGACAGATCTCCAATATAGAGGATGCCGTTTCAATGATGTTCAATGAAATCGGGCAACAGTCGGAAGGTGTCATCAACACCACGCTTTCCGGTGTTTCCTACATGGTGGAGCATTACGAACGTTTCGGCCGTATCCTGCTCGGGCTTGTCGGTACGTATGGTGTGTACCGGACCGCCGTCATGACAGTCACGGCCGTGAAAGGCTGGGCGGTGGCTGCGGAGGCGTTGCATTACAACTGGCTCCTGCTGGTTGAGAAAGCGCAGAAAATGCTCAACCGGACCATGCTTTCCAATCCCTATGTGCTGGTTGCGACCCTGCTTGCCGGTGTTGCCGTGGCACTGATCTCCATGAAGACGGAAACCGAACGTTTGCAGGAATCCGAGGAAAGGTATCAGCAGCAGAAGCAGAAAACCATAGAGGCCGAGGAAGAGCACAGGCGCAAAATAGAGGAACTGTGTTCCATTGCCGGGGATGAAGCCGTGTCCACGGATGCCCGGCGTGAGGCGCTAAACAAGCTGGAACAGAAATATCCGGATATATTCTCCAAATACGACACCGAGTATGAGAAACTGAAGAATATCAAGAAAATCAAGGAAGAGATAGCCCGATTGGAAGCCGGTGAGTCCATATCCAATCCCGCCAATGAATTGAAACGTGTGGATGACAGGATAAAAGAACTTGAAGGCAAGACCCGGTTGGCAACCGAATATTACCAGGACAGCTACGGGCGGCAAAGAGCCCGATATGTCCGGAAATCCGCACGTTCAAGGGATGAGGAGGCAGAGCTTCAGAATCTGTACGGAAAACGCAAGAGCCTGAACGGACAAATCCGCAAGGACGAGGTAAATGCCTATTTCGAAAACCTGACCGGTGTGAGTAACGAGACCCTTGCACAGCAGATAAAGCAGCGTAGAACCCTGCTTGCCCGGATGTCTGTCCAGGAGAAGGAATACGGAAAGATTACGCAGGGTGACGAAAATCTTACCGGAACTTATTCCCGTGACGAACTGAAGTATCAGCTGAACAAACTGGTTTCGGAACAAAACCGGCGTAACCTGCCCACGGATTCAAGCACTGACTGGGTGGCTGCGGCAAAAGAGAAATACCAGGATGCGCTCAAGGCTTATAACGCCTTTCTTCAGGAAACGTCCAACAGCCTTTCCCGTGAGGAGTTTGAGAAGAAGGCGAAAGAACTGAAGGATGCCGTCGATACCGCCAAAAAGGAGTACGACAAGGTCAAGCCCGGTGAGGATAAGGATTCCGAGGCCGAACGGAAGAAGGCGGACAAGGCGGAGAAAGAAGCCCAACGCCGCAAACAGGTTTCTGAAAAGCTGGGCCAGGAACTCGCCGGGCTGCAAAGGAAGAATGACGAGGCGGAGATTGAGATGATGACCGAGGGGCTGGAGAAGAAGCTGCGCCAGATAGACAATGAATACCAGGCACGCAAGGATGAAATAGCCAGGCAGGAAGCCGGTTGGAAACGTGACAACGCGAAAGCGGGGCAGTCCGGTTCGCTGTCGGAAGATCAGCAGTCCGAAATAGACAAGGCCCGTGAGCTGAACGAGTCCGGCCGACAGAAGAAAATAGCGGAAGCTTATCGGGAAGAGTTCGGAGTGATGCAGGAATATTTGCAGGCCTACGGCACCTTCCAGCAGCAGAAACTCGCCATCGCGACCGAATATGCGGAAAAGATACAAAAGACGACGTCCGGCAGCGAGAAGCTCTCTCTCGGTGTTGAACGTGACAGCAAACTTGCCGGCATCGAAGTGCAGGAACTGAAAGCCCGTATTGACTGGGGTACTGTCTTCGGTGAATTCGGCGGGATGTTTTCCGATATGATAAAGCCTGTATTGGCGGATGCCAGAAAATACATGCTCACTGACGAGTTCCGAAATGCCGACCATGCCAGCCAGGACGCGCTTGTCTCTGCCGTCCAGCAGATGGAGAGGGCTTTGGGCGGTTCCGGCAAGGTCAGTTTCAAGAAACTGGGTGCCGAGGTTACTGCCTACCAGAAAGCCCTTTCAGACCTGAAGGAGGCACAGGCGGTGTATGCGGACACCTATACGGCACTCATTGCCGCCCAGAAATCATACATTGAGGCGCAACAGTCCGGAACCGAACAGGAGAAGGAGTCCGCCCGGCAAGCCCTGGAAACGGCGCAGGCTAATGCCGATGCCGCGAGTGAGAATATAAACGCCTTGCAGGAAACGGCTGACAGTGCCCGGCAGTCCCTCTCGAATACTGCCTCCGGTCTGAAGACCAGTATGGAGAATGTGAGGGACGGATTGCAGCAGATTGCCTCCGGCAGTATCAGCGGGGCGTATAATGGCCTGATCACACTCGGCAAAGGTGCCAAGGAAGTGGACGGCAAACTGGGCGAGGCTTTCGGAAAGGTTTCCGAAACACTTGAGGATGTGCCTGTTGTCGGCTGGATTGTAAGTATTATAGACCTTTTCAAAGATGGTTTGAGTGTGGTCATCGGTGGCCTGCTCGACGCGGTGTTCAATGCCGTGAGCGGTATTCTTGACGATGTGCTTTCCGGTGATCTTTTTGTGACTATCGGAAAATCGCTGCTTTCCGGTGTGGGCAAGATATTCGACGCATTGACCTGGGGCGGATTTTCCTCCTGGACGACTTCAAGCAATGCCAAAGAGGTCCAGGAAACCATCGACCGGCTGACCGAGCGCAACGAGACCTTGCAGACGGCTATCGAGGACCTGACGGAGGAGATCAAGGCGAGCAAGGGTACAAAGTCCGTGGCCGCCTACCGGGATGCCTACAGGCTCCAGCAGGAGACGAACTCGAACTATCTGGACATGGCCATGTCGCAGGCCGGCTATCACGGTTCGCATCACAGCTGGAATTATTACTGGGGCGGTTTCTCACAGGAACAGATTGACCGTTTGAGCGGTCAGATCGGGCGTAGCTGGAACGGTGACATCTGGAACCTAAGTCCGGAGGAGATGAAGAAGTTGCGCAGTAACGTGGACATGTGGACGCAGATCCAGGATACCGGCAAGGGCGGATATGGAGGTCGTCTGACCGAGAAGCTGGATGACTATATCGACCAGGCGGGCAAGCTGGAGGAACTTACCGACCAGCTGTATGAAGGTCTCACCGGTATTTCCTTCGACAGCATGTACAGCAGTTTCGTGGATAACCTGATGGATATGAAGTATGATGCCGCAGCCGCGGCGGAGGACATATCCGAGTATTTCATGCGTGCGATGCTGTCAAACAAGATCGGTGAGCTGTATTCCGACAAGCTGAAAGGCTGGTGGGAGAAATTCGGCAAGGCGATGGAAGACAATGACCTTACAGAAGCCGAGCGTAAGGCCCTCCAGGACGAGTACATGAAGTATGTCGAGGAAGCCATCGCTCTTCGTGACAATCTTGCCGCGGCCACCGGGTACGATAACTCGGGCGGTACGAGCCAGAGCGCCAAAACCGGCGGTTTTTCAGCCATGACACAGGACCAGGGTACAAAACTGGACGGCATGTTCACCAGCGGGTTGCAACACTGGTCGAGCATCGATGAGAAGATGGAGAGCGTCATCGACAAGATGAACACCGCCGAGGGGCATCTTGCCCGTATCGAGGAGAACACCGGCACGAGCGCGTCGCACCTTGGCAAAATAGAGGAAGAGATTCGTAAAATCAATCGTGACGGAGTAAAATGCAAATGATATGGAAAAGATATTAGGCGGTCTGGTACTTGTCAACGGTACCGACATCTGGAGTACATACGGGGTGTTCCTCGTTGAGGACAAGCGCGGCGGGATGGATAACCTGACCGCCATCCTGACCCCGAGCAAGACGAAAACGGACACGGCTGTGAATATCCGGGAGGAGGACGGGGAGAAATATTCCTCCGTGCTGACGCCCAGGAACGAGGCCCGTGACGTGACGCTTCATTTCGCCCTGTTTGGCAAAACGCAGGCCGGCTGGCTGAAGAAGTATTTCGAGTTCATCAATTTCCTGAAGAAAGGCCGTGACGGGTGGCTTGAGATTTCCTTTCCCCAACTTGCCCTGACTCTCCGTGTGAAATATACGGATTGCAGCAAGTTCCAGCCTCTGACCTATCTCTGGAAGGAAGGCGTGCACGCCGGCAAGTTCAAGGTGAAGTTCCGGGAACCTGTCCCGGTCATATAAATGTGATTCAAACCCTATTCAAACGACGTTTAAACAAGATACAGACATGCTGACCATCTATGACAGCAACGGCAACAGACGGACCGATATCGAGGCGGGCGACAGCTCCACCCAGGTGAAGGAGGTGCAGGGTGACAATGTCCTGACACTCTCTTTCACGCATTACGAATATATCGCCCTGGACGTGAATGACCGGGTGGACTTTGAGGGTGAGCGCTACTGGCTGACCGAACGGTACATCCCGAAGCAGAAGAGCGGCCAGGAGTGGGTATATGATTTGAAGTTTTACGGTATCGAGAGCCTGGTGAGACGTTTTCTTGTGCTGGAGACCACCGACGGGAACACCGAGCCTGTGTTCACGCTGACAGCGACTCCGCGTGAACACGTGGCCATGATCGTGAAGTGTATCAATGACGGAATGAACCACACCACCGACTGGAAAGTGGGGCGGGTGGACGGTACGGACCTTATCGTCATCGATTACGAGGGGAAGTACTGCAACGAAGCCCTGAAAGAGATAGCCGAAGCGGTCGGCGGGCAGGCTGAATGGTGGGTGGAAGGCCAGACCGTGAACGTGTGCCGGTGTGAGCATGGCGAGGAAATAACGCTGGGCTACGGGAAGGGACTGACCGGAATCGAACGCGACACGACGGGTACCGACAATTTTTATACCCGGTTGTTCCCGGTAGACAGCACGCGGAACATAGATCCGTCAAAATACGGGCATAGCCGCCTGATGCTTCCGGGGGGCAGGCAATATGTCGAGATACATACGGAGGAGTACGGCATCTATGACCGTTACGAGCAAGACGCCTTCAGCGGCATTTATCCCCGCAGGATCGGGGCTGTCAGCAGTGTGCGCAGCGAAGATGTGAAAGATGACGACGGCAACCCTTTCACGGTCTATTATTTCAGGGACGACAGCCTGAATTTCGATCCGAACGATTACGAGCTGCCCGACGAGACCAAACGTGTATCGTTCCAGGACGGTGACCTTTCCGGACTGGGGCAGGGTGAGGACCACTATTTCGAGGTGAATTTCAACAGTGCCACCCGTGAGTTCGAGATTATTACGATATGGCCCTATGATGATGACACGCAACTCCCCGGCGGCAAACTTATTCCGAAATCCGGTGACCGTTATATTCTCTGGAATATCCGTATGCCGGACGAATATTACCCGCTTGCCGAGGAGGAGTTTCTTACGGCGGTGGAACAGTTCAATACCGAATGCTGGCAGGATCTTGCCGTTTACAAGGCCCCGACCGACCATGTGTGGATTGAGGAGAACGGTGTTTCCCTGTCCGTAGGCCGCCGTGTGAGACTTGAAAGCGAGGAGTATTTCCCCGAAACCGGTTATCGCAGCAGCCGCATCACGAAAATTACCCGGAAGGTGAACCAACCCGGGGAGATGGACATCGAGATCAGCGATGCCCTGCATAGTGGTGCGTTTGAACGGGTGAATGACAGTATCGGGGAACTGAAAAACTATACGAAGTCAAAGGCGGAGGGTGCCGCGCTTCCTGACATTATCCGTAGCTGGGACAAGACACTGCCTACGGACAACAATCTTTTTTCCGCGCGGAGAAGTCAGGCGGAACACATCAGCAAAAAAAAGAATGACCGTGCAAAGGGGAAGATCACCTTCGAAGCGGGAGCCTCTTTCGGACAGGAGGATAATGCGGGTATTGATGACAAGGGCAATGCCGAGTTGCTGACCCTTGTCGTGCGTGAGTTCCTTCGCAGCCCGAAATTCGTGGACGGTCTTTTCGGTGAGGGGTGGCGGCTGTGGATGGAGGACGCTTTGTCCCATCTTACCATCGACAAGCTGACGGTACGCCAGGTCATGGTAGTATTGGAGCTGCTTATCGAGAAGGTACGCAGCGTTGGCGGCCAGCTGTGCGTCAGCGCCGCCAACGGGAAAATAAAGACCGCCGTACTTGAGGACGGTTACTGGAGGATCACTTTCGAGCAGGACAACAGTTTCCAGGCCCATGACCTGATGCGCTGCGCCACGTTCAGCGGCGGGAACCTGAAAGGGTACTGGGTGGAGGTGGCCGGCGTGGAGGGTGACTCCATTCTCGTAAGTGAGGATGAATTTTCAGGTTCCCTTCCGGAGGCCGGTGACGAGTGCGTGCTGATGGGCAACACGGAGAACCCGCTGCGTCAGAACCTGATCCTGATCTCCGCCACCGAGGACGGTCAGCCCCGCGTGGACGTGATGGACGGGGTGAAGGCGAAGAACTTCACCGGCTGCCTTCGTGCGCGCCTGGGCAACCTGGACGGCATCAGCGATGACTGGTTCCCGGCTGACAACCAGCCGCACGGCAACGGCCTTTACAGCGACAACGCCTACCTGCGCGGGACTTTCCTTCTGGTGACCGGTGAGGACATCAAGACCAAGTTCGAGATCGTGGAGGGGCGCATCACCAGCGCGGTGACCGCCCTAAGGAACGACTTCGCCACGGAGAAGGGCTACCTGAACAACCCCGCCTTCGATGACGGGCTGGAGAAATGGAACACGGAGAACGAGACGGTGTTCTTCCTGGCAGGTAACAAATGGATCTGGGCGAACAACAACGTACTGACCAGAAAGGGCGACGGGGCGAGCGTGACGGTGGATGACGGGCGGACGGTGGTGCACATCCGTAACAAGTACATCCTCCAGAAACGGGCGAATTTGAAAAGCATCCCCTCCATGCCTGTGAACGGTGACGGGGAGAAGGAGGCCGTGCCGGTGTACCTTTCCTTCTTCTACCGCTGCGCAACCAAAGGGACTCTAAGAGTCCAGTTCCTGGACGTTGACAAGACGGGTTTCGCGAACTTCAACAGCCTGGAGGTGGAGGAGGAACTGTCTGCAACTGATGGTTACGTGCAGTACACCTGTAGCGGCCTCTGGAACGGTACCGGTGATTTCAAACTGTCCTTTACCGGTGACATCTACCTGTATATGCTCGTGCTGTCCACTGACAAGGTGGAGAGCCTTGCACACCGCTACCGGACGCTTTTCGAGCAGTCGGAGCGTCTGGTGAAGATAACGGCCGCCGTCTTTGACCGTGACGAGAATATGCTGGAAGAGACGGGGCTTGTGGTGAAGCCTGAAGGCGCGGGCATCTACGCCCAGGACGCGGACGGGAAACTGGCGCTTATCGGCGTGAGTGTGGACGGGACGGACGCTGACGGCAACAAGATCAGCGTGGTGAAGCTGACCGGTGACCGCGTCAAGCTGGAGGGCCTCGTGACGGCCAACGATAATTTCAAGATCCTGGAGGACGGGAGCATCGAGGCGAACGCGGGCACGTTCTCCGGGCATATCCGCACGAACTTCCACCTTGTGGAGTCGAGCGACGCCGTCCTGACCTCCTGCTCGGGCCGCGGCGAGGCCGGCTACCTGATCGGCCGTGAGCTGAGCCTGAAGGTGGACATGGCCGGTTCGTCGAACGGTGCGGACATCATCCTTCCGAACGACGTGCGTTATATCGGCTCGCGCGTAACCCTTTACAACGGCTGCCACCCTCCCTATACGCGTACGGTGGGCTCTATCCGCTACAGCTCCGTCCGTGTGGACGACGGCACGCTGCTCCGCGGTTCCAACGTGAACCTTAGCAGTGATTCGCTGCTTTCCTATTCCGACCCCTACAGGATCGACTGGATCAGCGGGATCATCGAGCTGGTCGGTACCCCCGAGCTGAACGGGAGAATCCTTGCGGACCTGGTTTCGTGGCGGGGAGCGTCGGCCGGTCCCCCCGCTTCCCCCTCGAGCGGATGGCTTTACTACGACACGAAAAGGAACCGCAACTACCTTTACTGGTACGGCGCGTGGGTGGAGTTCCCCGTTTACGGCGGCGCTTCCGATGATCTCCGCATCACGTGGAAGGGAGAGCTTTCTTCCGCTCCGGAGAACCCGGAGAGGAACTGGCTGTACGTCACCTCCGTGAACCGCTTCCTCCTGCTCTACACGGGCGAGGATTGGGAGGAGCCCGCCATCATTAACAGCCTGAACAAGTGCGGCTGGTGCATCCTTGGCTTCAGCGCGCTTTCATACCATTATTACAATGACTGACAACAATAAAAAAGGAGGAATAACTTATGGCACTTACAGAATCGGAGAAAACGGAACTTAAGAACGACATCCTGAACGCTATCAAGGCCGAGAGCCAGAGCGTTGATGAACTTGTGGAGGTCAGCTCCCTTGACAATATCAAAAGTCTCCCCGCCCTTCGCGGCAGTGAGCTGGTGAGTGCTCCGCTCACCCTTTTGCGTAAACCGGCCGATGATGCCGCTGCCACGGCGAATGCGTCTGCCACGAAAGCGGATAATGCTGCGGCTTTGGCGAATAAAGCTGCGGGTATGGCGTCTGATGCGGCCGGTACCGCCAATCAGGCTGCTGAAACTGCAAATTCCGCCGCGGCAGCGGCATCCGCGGCTGCGAAACAGGCGGAGGATGCCGCCGCCGGTGTGAACGACGGTTTGGTCGGTGGCATGACGGCCGTCCCTGATGAGGAGAACGACACGGTGAAACTCACCCTGCTGGGGAAGACCGGGACGGAGATTGCCTCCGTTGATATTCCCGGTGGTACGGGCGGTGGCGGTAACACGTATAATGTGACGGCGGAAGTCCCTTTGGAGAGCGGTTATTATGTCCTTTCCTCCGCGATCGGTGCCGTGGATGAGAAATACCGTTACAAGGGCCGTTGCATCACCTATGAAGTCTCGCAGGGCAAATGGGAGACCAAACAGTTCGTGGGGACAAGTCTGTCGAGCTGGGAGCAGGAGGCGAGCTGGGAGGACTTCGGCGGTGCCGGAACGATGAAGAGCCTGACGGTGAACGGCGAGAAGAAAGTTCCCGACAGCGAGGGCAACGTGGATCTGACCATCGACAAGCTGGAAGTGGACGAGAGCCTGGATGCCGACAGTACCAATCCCGTCCAGAACAAGACCGTCGCCGCCAAATTCCAGGAGGTGGAAGCCGGTACCGTGTTCGGCATGAGCGCGGAAGTGAGCGACGACGAGAGCAGTGTCCGCCTTGCGCTGACCAACAAGAGCGGGGCGGAGATCGCGAGCGTTGACATCCCGGCCGGCAGCGGTGGCGGCGGTGAGTCCTCCACCACCAAGATCGTGCTGCTTGCCGAGACCGACAAGAAAACCGTGAAGGAAGGCGGAGCGGTGAAACTTACCTATACCTATGACCACCAGGTTGCCGGCGGTGATGACAAGGGTAGCAGTACCGGACAGAAAGCGACCGTCACCATCCAGGTGAAGCGCGGGACGACCACCACTTATTCCTCCTCGCTGAAGGAAGTGAGCAAGGGTACCTATACCCTTGACCTGACCAAATACCTGCTGGTGGGCACGAGCGATATCTACGTCATTGCCGAGACTACCGATCCCACCACGGGCAAGGCGCAGAAGAAGCAGGCGTACGTGAGCGTGAAGAGCGTCACCCTGTCCCTTTCCTGCGGTTACAACCTGGCGGCCACCATCCAGAACGGCGGTTACGGTACCTATGATTCCGCGAGTATACCCTACGCCGTGAGCGGTACCGGCACGAAAACCGTCAGCCTGTACGTGGACGGTGTACAGCAGAACGCGCATACGGTCACCCGCAGCGGCACGACGAACGGCAGTTTCGAGGTTTCCATGACCGGCCTGTCCGTGGGGCGGCATACCGCCCAGCTGGTGGCCGAGATGGAAACTGACGACCTCACGCTGAAAAGCGAGAGCATCCATATCGACCTGCTGAAGGCCGGAACCGGCGCGCCCTTCATCGGTTTGAAGCTCATTCATGCCGACGGGCATGTCCTCGGACGGGACGAGCATCTGGAGCCGGTCCTTGAAGCCGGCCGCTACGAGAAGCTCACTTTCGACTGGGTGGCCTATGATCCCGACCGTGTGCCCGCTGAAGTGGAGTTCTGGAAAAACGGCGTCAAGAGCAGTACCGTGAGCGCTCCCCGCAGCATGATGACCTACAGTAACCGGTTTACCGAGGAAGGCACGCAGACGCTTGTCCTGAAAGCCGGTCCGACCGGGTACACTTTGCGCATCGACGTGGGTGAGAGCGGTATCGATATCAGCGAGGCCACCTACGGCCTGGCGGTCAAGCTTGACGCGGCGGGCCGCAGCAACGGGGAGAGTAACCCCGGAACATGGGAGTCGAACGGCGTGGAGACCACGTTCGAGGGTTTTGACTGGAGCAGCAACGGCTGGACGGGTGAGGCGCTGAAGCTGACCAACGGTGCGAAAGCCGTCATCGGCTACCGGCCCTTTGCCACCGATGTGAAAAGTACGGGGCTGACCATTGAACTGACCCTCCGGGTAAGCAATCCCACTGACAGCGATACCGCAGTTGTGGACTGTCTCGACAGTGGCAAGGGGCTTTATATCACCCCTTCGGAAACGAGTTTCAAGACCGGTGAGAAAGTGTCCTATACCAACGAGGACGACGAGCTGGTGGAGCGTGAGATCAAGCTGGGCACGAATTATGTGGAAGACCGGTGGATCAAGGTGGCCCTCATGGTGGGTACCCGCAATGAGAGCCGTCTGATGGAGCTTTATGTGGACGGCAACCGTACCGGTGCCGACATCTACGACAACGCCTTCAGCTTCCGCCAGGACAATCCGAAATATATCACCATTGACAGCGCCGGGGCGGACGTGGAGGTAAAGAGCGTGCGTATCTATACCCGCCGGTTGAGTGACGACGAGGAACTGGAGAACCGGATGGTGGACAGTGCGGACGGTGAGGAGATGATCGCGCTGTATGAGGAGAACGATATCCTGGGTGATACCGACACTGTGGATATGGACAAGCTGCGTGCCAAGGGCAAGGGGGTGCTGCGTATCGTGCGCCAGAACAAGCTCGATGACGTGTATGCCGAGAACAACAAGAAGACGGACTTTTCGGCGGATATCTTCTATTACTCCCCTTTCGGATCCGAATACGACTTCGTGCTTCGTGACTGTTATATCCGTATTCAGGGTACCAGTTCCACGAAATATCCGAGCAAGAACATCCGTATCTATATCAGCAAGGGCGGCACGAACCTTAGCTTCACCGTTGGCGGCAAGGAGCAGGCGGAAAAGAAATATCCCGTCCGTCCCGGTGGCATCGCCATGAACCTGATCTGTCTGAAGAGTGATTATTCCGACTCGTCCATGTCGCTGAACACAGGCGGTGCCAAACTGTTCAACGACGTGCTGAAGGAGATGGGGCTTCTCACCCCTCCGCAGCGTTACCAGTACGAGACGGGCGGCAGCGATTTGAACGCGGTCACCGTGCGTACCGCTATCGACGGTGTGCCTATCGACATGTTTGTGGCGGCTGCGGAGGACGGCGAGAACAACTATGTGGGGCAATACAACTTCAACAACGAGAAAAGCAAGAGCGGCGACCTGTTCGGCCTTAGTGGCGTGGAGGGTTACGATCCTGCCTGTCCCCTCACTCTGGAAATGCTGAACAATACCGAGGCCATGTGCCTTTTCAAGACCACAAGTGACGCTCATCTGGAGGAGGTGTTTGATGCCGGTGCCGAGACCAACGTTCCGGATGATGTGAAATGGGCGGGCCTTGACGAGTCGCAGCGTACGGCCGTGAAACGGCTGTACGCATGGATACGCTCGTGTGTTCCGGACGGTGCGACGAGCGCCGACCTCTCCACTTTTAAGAGCGAGAAGTTCAGGGACGAGATAAGTGACTATTTCGACAAGGCTTTCCTGCTGACGTATTACCTCTGGACGGACTATTTCCTTGCCGTTGACCAGCGTGCGAAGAACATGATGCTGCGCACGTGGGACGGCCTGATATGGTACATCACCTACTACGACGGTGATACCCAGATGGGAAAACGTAACGACTGTTTCCTGGTGTATGACTACACCACCGACCGCGACACTTATGACGCCGAGGCCGGGAAATATGCCTTTGAAGGCCGTGACAGCTGGCTTTGGAACCTCGTTCTGGCCAACCTGGACGCTGACCTGAAGACACAGGCGCAGGCTCTTCGCGGTGTACTTACCACCAGCCGTGTCCTGGACATGCTGAACGTGGAGCAGGCGGGCAACTGGTGCGACCGTGCCTATAACAAGAGCGGCGAGCTGAAGTACATCCTGCCCGCCACGCAGGAGATGTACGGCAAGGTGTGGCCGTTCATCTACGCCCTTCAGGGCAGTAACCGTGCGCACCGTGAATATTTCGTGCGTAATCGTTTCGCCCTTCTGGATGCTAAGTACGGCACGAGCAATTTCACCAGTGACAACATCGACCTCTATCTGGCACGTACGGCTGCTGACACCCCCGACGTGCTGAAGATTACGGCCAACGAGGTTTATGCTTTCGGCTACGGTACGAACAACAGCCCGAATATAGGGAATACCGGCATCATCAAGAAAGATGCGGCTGCGAGCCTTTCCATCACCGGTGCCTATACGGTGAACGATCCCTTGAGGGTTTATGGCGCGAGCCGTATGAAGGTGCTGGATATGAGCGGGGCCGCCGACCACCTGAAAAACGCTTTCGACCTGGGCAAATGTACCGTGCTGCGCGAACTGAACCTTCAAAGTTCCGGCAACGGCAGTACCGGCTGGTGGTTGAACATCGGCAACTGCAAGCAGCTACGTAAACTCAACCTTCGTAACCAGGCACAGGCGAAAACCGGGGGAAGTACCAGTACCGAGCTGGATTTGAGTGCGCAGACCAAGCTGGAAGAACTTGAGGCCCGCGGTACGCAGGTGCAGAGCGTGGTGCTAGCCAAGGGTTCTCCCGTGACGCTGCTCCACCTTCCCGGTACACTGACCAGCCTCCGTCTGGAATATCTGGGCAGACTGACCACCGGCGGGCTGACATTGGAAAGCTACAGCAAGGTGAAGACCTTCATCTTTGACAGTTGTCCAGGTATTGACTGGGAAACCCTGCTGGGCCGTTGCACGGGTGTGGAACGTATCAGAGTAACCGGTATTGACCGCGAGGATGACGGTACGTGGCTGGATAAGTTTGTCGGGATGGGCGGTGTGGATTCCGATGGCAACACTACGGACACGTGCGCCTTGGTGGGTACGGTACAGCTCACGCGCTACATTGATGACGATACGTACAGCGCTCTGAAGGCGCACTTCCCGGAACTGAATATCCGGCAGCCGGAATACACGATGATCGAGTTCGACGACGAGGTATCGGATGACGCGAACGTGAGCAACCTTGACAACGGTACCGGCTACAAGTATGACAACGCGTATGAGGTGAGCGGTCATATTTCCGCCATCCTGAAGCAGCGTCACCGTGTACTTGCTAAAGTGACTAAAAAAGCGACGACGCGGGGTGTGAACATGGCGAACGTTGATACCACGGTGAACAACCTGGACGGTGAGATGACCTACTACCCGCTGGACGACACGGACAGCAACAAGTACGCCGACGGCACGGCTGCCAGACTGGACGGCACTGAAGGTGACTGGATGATGTACGAGCCCTTCTTCTGGAGCAAGGGTATCAATGATTACCTGAACGGCAAGCATTACTCCTGTTACAGCAGTAACGGTTCGGATAACATGCCTTCCGTTCCGGATGCTGACGTCCTTACGCTTGACGACATTAAGGGCACGAGTGGCGGTTATCTTTCCGGTCGTAAGATCATGAGCGGAAAGGATACGCTTTCGAACAGCTACAGTACTGACAGTACGTATTCGGTATGCAAGGTGAACGTGGACGGTTACAAGCGTGTGCGTTTCCCGAGCGTTCCCGGTACAAGCCTTGTCGGAAGCATTTTCACAGACGATTCCGGCACGGTCATCAGTTCAATCGTCGTCCCTACCTTGAGCAACAAGTTCGAGGCCGGTATGTACCTGATTGCCGATGTTCCGGAGGGTGCCACTGCTCTTCACTTCTCCATTCTGAACACGGCAGAGTTCGATAAGGTTGTCCTTTCTAACAGTGACAGGATCGAGGATATGGAACCCGAATGGGTGCCTAATGACGAGCACTTGTGTGCCGTTGTGGGCAGCAGTGTTGTCGGTTCCAAACTTCGCGCCTGCATTACCGGCGGGAGCACTACGGCGAGCATGACCTGGGCTGATTTCCACTATTACAGTGTCCAGCGCGGTATGCAGCAGATTGATGCCCTTATGCACTCGCGCATCGCGAATCTTTTCTACGCGAAGTACGGTCGTCGTGACAGCCAGGAACAATGCGGCGCGGGCTCTCACACGAACAACCGTACTACGGGTGGTACTGCCAGCCGCGGTATGACGGACACGATCGGCTACGAGGAAGCCTCCTCAATCAACCCTAATGTGACGAACAGCCTGATAGAAAACTCCGTCCACCAGTATGCGTGGTACCGTGAGAAGGATGACTACGGCGGGGCCACGGTTACGCAGGTGAATAATATTTGCTGCCTTGGCTACGAGGACATCTATGGTCATAAATATGACATGATGGACGGCGTGGATCTTCCTAATGACACGGGCAATTCCGGGAAGTGGCGCATCTGGATGCCTGACGGCAGTACCCGCCTGGTTAAGGGTTCCGTGAGCTCCGGTATCTGGATTACCGCCGTGGCGCATGGCAAATATATGGACGTGATTCCGGTGGGTTCCGTTTCGGGTTCCTCCTCGACAAATTACTGCGACATCTACTACATATCCACTGCCTCCAGCCGTGTGGTCTATCGTGGCAACAGCTACGCGAACCCGAATGGCGGTGTTTCGAT
>ERZ780149.2156-NODE-2156-length-18966-cov-5.747290_pt1 | contig 18966 bp, 20 predicted proteins | sample MGYA00511367_ERZ780149 | MGnify/ENA primary metagenome ERZ780149 (study PRJEB29588, sample SAMEA2153852) | human gut metagenome | biome: human gut; feature: human-associated habitat; material: faeces | place: Denmark | collected 2008/2010 ... | reverse complement strand
CGCGTGCGATGCCGTGACGGATAGCGCCGGCCTGGCCGGAAACGCCGCCGCCGTGGACGGTAGCCTCGATGTCGACCTTGCCGACGGTGCCGGTGGTGACCAGGGGCTGACGAACGATGAGCTTCAGAGTCTCAAGACCGAAGTAATCGTCGATATCACGGCCGTTGATGGTGATAACACCGGTGCCGTTGGGGATGAGGTGGACGCGTGCTACAGACTGCTTTCTGCGTCCGGTGCCGTACATATACGGTCTTTTGCACTTATAAGTTGCCATATTCTCTTCCTCCTATTAGCGATCCCAAACTTCGGGCTTCTGAGCTGCATGGGTGTGCTCTGCACCGGCGAAAACGCGCAGGCGCTTGAGCTGCCACTGAGCTATGGTGTTCTTCTGAAGCATGCCGCGGACTGCAAGACGCATTGCCAGCTCCGGGCGATTTGCCATCAGGTGCTTGTACTGAGTCTCCTTCAGGCCGCCGACCCAGCCGGAGTGAGTACGATAGTACTTCTGCTCGAGCTTCTTGCCGGTCAGGACTGCGTCCTTTGCGTTGATGATGATGACGTAATCGCCGCAATCGACGTGAGGAGTATAGGTGGTCTTAAGCTTGCCGCGAAGCAGATCGGCAGCAATTGCAGCGGTCTTGCCGAGGGGCTTGCCTGCTGCGTCAAGGACGTACCATTTTCTTTCAACGGTCTCCTTGGTAAGCATTGTCGTGGACATATTTGTGCCTCCAAAAAATTTAAATATACTTTGACATTTTAACGGGGCGCTATTAAAATACAAACATTGAAAATAGCGTGCTCTATTTTTATACCACAGCCGCGAAACAGTGTCAATACCGATTTTAATCCGCGTTTGATAAACTCGCAAAATCTCGCAAATGCTCCTCAAATCGGCTTGATGCTCAATTTCATTTTTGCATTTTTCGAGAGGTTTTAGCATGGACATACGCGCACTTAACGAATTTACCGGCATTATCCGCAAGGCCGTGGACGATTACGGCATGATAAACGAGGGCGACAAGGTCGCAGTCGGCGTTTCCGGCGGCAAGGACAGCATGCTGCTCCTGCTGGCGCTCAAGCATCTGCAAAGCTACTATCCCAAGCATTTTGAGCTTGAGGCGATCACGATCGAGCTGGGCTTTGAGGGCATGGATTTTACGCCCGTGCGCGAGATGTGCAGGGAGCTGGACATTCCCTACACCTGCCTGAAAACCGACATCAAGGAGATAGTCTTTGACGTGCGCAAGGAGGATAACCCCTGCTCGCTGTGCGCAAAGATGCGGCGCGGCGCGCTCAACGACGCGATCCGCGCGCGCGGCATATCCAAGCTCGCGCTCGGCCACCACTTCGACGACGCGGTCGAGACGTTTCTGATGAGCCTGCTGTTCGAGGGGCGTCTGAGCTGCTTCCGGCCGGTGACGTTCATGGATCGCAGCGGCGTTACGCAGATACGTCCGCTCATCTATGCCGGCGAGCAGAAGATCATAAACCTTGCCGACTCGCTGGATATCCCGATCGTCGAAAATCCCTGTCCGCTGGATAAGGCCAGCAAGAGATATGAGATAAAGCAGCTTATAAAGACCCTCTCCGCCACATATCCCGACATGAAGTCTAAGGTATTCGGTGCGATGCAGCGTCTGCCGCTGCCCGGCTGGGGCATTGAAAGTTAAATGAAAAAGAGCACCCGACCGGGTGCTCTTTTGACGATTATGCTTTTTACTTATCCTTATCGTCGGGGCTCATGTCGAACTCAAGCTCCGCGTCGCACTTCGGGCAGCGGATCGAGCCGAAATCGAGATCCTCCTCATAGACGGTGATCGTTTCGCCGCATTTCGGGCAGGTCACTTCGTACTCCTGCTCGTCGCCGCAGCTGTCGCAGCAGCCGGTGCAGACGTCGGCGTCGTCATCATCGTCATCGATCTCGTCGTAGTCCTCGTCATCGTCGTCCATATCACCGATGCAGAGGTCCTCGAGGTATTCCATATCCTCGCTTATATCGCTGATGCTGTCGGAAAGATCCTTTGCATGAGCGTCAACGGCTTCGATATCGTCGGCCATGGCTTCGAGCACGTCGATAACGGCGAGCATCAGCTTGCCCTCGTTGGTGCTGTCCTTAATGCCGAGGCCGTCTGCAAGACCCTTGAGGTATGCGACTTTTTCACTTACTGTCATATTAATAAATTTTCCTCCATTTTTGCGTCGGTATGCCGTCAGGCAGCCGATAGCCGATAGCGGATATTTTTTTAGCAGCGCCTTTTAGTAGCGCCTTTGCGCTGATACCGATACGTTTATTGCGGTATCCCGACCGGGAACTGCCGACTAAACCATTACGCACGGAACAGGCAAGCCAGTTCCCTACAAGCGGCTGATGTCGCAGCGGAGAGCTAATAGCTGATAGCTAATAGTTATTACGCTTTAATTCAACCCCTCGGCAGCAAAGCTGCCTGCTCCCCTTGACATGGGAGCCAATGGGGTGCGGTGCAGAATTTAACATCGCACTAATGTGTAGCGGCAGTTTTCCGGTTTTGCCGGTAACTTCGACACCGGGCACCGGCAAAACTCAGCTTGCACTACCGGGTTGCGTAGCAGTCACAGTATATTCCAATGTCCCGAACCGGGCCACCGGAGATAACCGTATTGGTAGGTGCGTCAATGCGCCTCTAAAATCACTTGGAGCGGCTGAGGTACTCGCCGGTGCGGGTGTCGATCTGGATCTTCTCGCCGGGCTCGATGAAGAGGGGAACCTTGACCTCTGCGCCGGTCTCGAGGGTTGCGGGCTTGGTCGCGTTGGTAGCGGTGTTGCCTGCAAAGCCGGGGTCGGTGTCGGTGACTACGAGGTCAACGAAGAAGGGAGGCTCGACGTTGAAGACCTTGCCCTTGTAGGAATAGATGGTGCAGGGCATATTCTCTTTGACGAACTTGAAGCTGTCGTTAAGGACGGACTCGTCCACAGGCTCGAGCTCGTAGGTTTCGGGGTTCATGAAGTAGTAAAGGTTGCCGTCGTTGTAGCTGTATTCCATGGTCATACGATCGACGGTAGCGCTCTCGAACTTTGCGGTGGGGTTGAAGGAAGTTTCGGTGACGGCGCCGGTGATGACGTTTTTCATCTTGGTGCGCACAAAAGCCGCGCCCTTGCCGGGCTTAACATGCTGGAACTCGACGACCTGCATGACCTGACCGTCCATCTCAAAGGTAACGCCGTTTCTGAAATCGCCTGCTGTAATCATAATAGGTGATCCTCCTATGTGAATTAAAATTAATGTCTATAGCCTTAATAGTTTACATTAAATTACGCCATATTGCAACGATTATTTTTTGCTTTTGTTCTTATTTGCATTATCCGGAGCGTCGTTTTCGCGTTTTCCGGTGCGTTTTTCAAACGCGATCTGGAACATATACACCACCATCGCCAAAACGCCGACTATGTAAAGCACGTTCCGCAGAACCTCCGGAAAAGCCGGAATGAAGCTTTGCAGCAGCGCCGTTACGCACACGACTATGAAGCCGCCGTAAAGAAACGGCGTGAGCGAGAAGTTCATTTTTCTTTCTTTCTTTTTTCCCTTTGCCATTGTTTTCCCTCCGTTACAGTATCAAAAGCTGCTTTGCGGCCTTTGTTATCACTTCGCATCCGCCCTCGCGCAGGATGAGCACATCCTCGATCCTCACGCCGAATTTTCCGGGCAGATATATGCCCGGCTCGGCGGATATCACCGCGCCCTCCGGCATCGGCGTTTTCACCGACGGCGACGCCGCCGGCGATTCGTGGATATAAAGCCCCAGCGAGTGGCCGAAGCTGTGTCCGAAATATTCGCCGTAGCCTGCGTCGGAGATCACCTTGCGCGCAGCGCCGTCGATCTCCGCTCCGGTGACGCCGGCGGCGGCCCTTGCAATGCCTGCAAGCTGGGCGCGCAGGACGATATCGTAAACGTTCTTCATCTCGTCGGTAGCGTATCCGACGGCGACGGTGCGCGTCATGTCCGAGCAATAGCCGTCCTTTATGCAGCCGAAATCCATGGTGATAAAATCGCCCTCACGCACAACGGCATCCGACGGAACGCCGTGCGGCATGCTGGAGTTTGCGCCCGTCACGGCTATGGGGTCAAAGCTGTTGCCCTCGCCGCCGTGCTTGAGCATTCGGTAGCTTATCTCGGCGGCGATGTCGCGCTCGGTGATGCCGGGGCGGATGATGCCGAGCACATCGTCCAGCGCTTTCTCGGCGATCGCCTGCGCGCGGCGCATGCTGCGTATTTCCGCCTCGTCCTTGGATGCGCGCAGCCTGTAAAACAGGCTCTGGCACGGGTGCAGCTCAACTCCGAGCACCTTCTGCCAGTTGAGGTACGCCCCGTGCGAGAGCGAAAACTCCTCCGCGCCGAGCATTTTCACACTGCATTCGGTCATTGCCTCGCGCACGAGCTGCGAAAGGCGCTTGCCTGCGCCGAACATGCGCACCGTTATATCACCCGAAACGCTCTTCTGCGCCGCCTCGATATAGCGCGAGTCGGTCAGCAGAAACGCCCGGTCGAGCGTTACGAGCACCGCGCCGTCAGTGAAGGCAAAGCCCGTTGCGTAGCGCTGATTCAGTTCGTCCGTTATAAGCACCGCGTCAAGCCCGAGGTCTATGAGCCCGCCGCGTATTTTTTCAAGTCTTTCCACTGTGTGCCTCCGTCTCAGAAGCCGCCGCCCGGCTCGTCGCTTATCGGCTCGAACGAGGCTGCCCGACTGAATGGCGTCCTGAAGATCGACCAGCAGTGAAGATCGACGAGCAGTATCGAGCCGTCGTTGCCGCTCTGGAATATGCCTCGGACTATCTCCGTCCCGTCGGCAAGCTCATATGAAACGGCTATGCTCGGCTGCGCGTCGGGAATGAAGCTTTTGACCTCCACACCTTCGCCGGTCGTGAGGTAGTTGCGCTGCCAGAGCATCCTGCCGGAGGTGTAGATCTTCACGTTGTAAACCGTCTCCTCGGCCGAGAGGACAACGCTCTGCCCGTCCTCGTCAACGGTGACCGTGCCAAGGATATTCAGGCTGCTGCGGTCGAGCTTGTCGCCGTCGTCGGCCAGCAGCATGCCGTTATCTCCCTCGTATTCGACCGGCATGAAGCTCTCGTCGATAAACTCGGCAAGCGCCGAATACGGTATCTCGAACGTCAGCACGCCGCGGCTGTATGGCGCGATGTCATAGGGATTGGCGTAGAACACAAGGCCATTGTCGCTGAAATACCAGTTTGCGCCGGCATCGACGAGATCGCTTATCGTGCTCTCAAAATCGTCAAACAGGATGCTGACGCCGCCCTCTTTGTAATCGTCCCCGGCTGCAAGGCCGATGACGTAGTTTTTGATGAAGGTCTTGAGCTGCTCCTCGTTCTTTGCAATGTCCGCAATGGTCAGAAGCGAGCCGTCATCGGCATTATAGCTGCGGCTGGTGCGCGTAGAATCGGCGTGGATGCCGCCTACATCCTGTGAAACGTCAAACACGACGCTCAAAACGCGTGTATCACAGCGCGTCACGCTCGGCGCGCAGTAGTAGCTCAGCTCGATCGGCTCGCCGTCGGTCTGATCCTCGGCAACGCGCTGGGTGTACTCCGCGTCGGCCCTGAACTTGACATACAGCTCCGCCAGCGACGAATTTATGCGCTCGGCCGCGCGCTCGTCCTTCGAGCTTATCGTTGCCGTGCCGAGGCTCTGCCTGTAATACGTCGTGCCGTCGCCGCTTTTAAGCTCCTTATCCTCGAAGCCGTAGCTCACCGTCATGTCAAACTGCGGCACATAGGTTCGCTTCTCGTAATCGCCGCCGTGCTGGCATGCGCACAACGCCCCAAGCATCGCGCAGCAAAGCAGCATGGAAATTGTCTTTTTCATTATCTTCAACCTTTCACACCGGTATCAAAATGTTAACAAACTGCTAACAAAACCGTTGAATTTCAAGGGTTTTGCACACTTTCAACAAAGTTATCAACACATTATGTAAATCACAGAGGGCTATCCGCATTCAGAAAGCCCTGGATGCCGCGCGCGCAGTAAGTATCGAGCACATAAGCCACTCGCTCGGGCGCGGCCTTCATGCCGGTATCGAGCCAGTATTTGACCACAGTCGATATGGACGAAATGAGCAGCTGTTTAAGGCACTGCGAAAAAGTCTCGCTCACATCCCCGAGCGTCAGGATCTCCTGCTCGAGGTAGTCGTCGGCGTGCTTTGCAATGACCTTGAGCATCGCGTCATGGTCGCCGTAAGGGCCGGCAAAGACGCGGCAAAGCTCTCGGTTTTCGCTCAGAAGCCGCAGCGTTTGCAGCGATGTCAGGCGCTTAAGCCCCGACTCCTGAAGCCGCTGCGCAAGCGCGTCGGAAAGTTGATCCTCCAGGCTCCTTTTCAGCTCATACGGGTCGGAATAGTGCGCGTAGAACGTGCCGCGGTTTATGTCCGCCTCGCGGCAGATCTCCGTCACGCTTATTTTTTCGATCGGTTTTTCGGCGAGCAGACGCAGAAAGCCATCCCTGATCGCCTGCTTGGTGTATCTTACTCGTCTGTCTTCCTTCTTTGGCTTCGCTGTTTCCATTCCCGCCACGCTCCTTATTTCTTTATACATACATCTTACTATACAAATGATAGAAAATCAACACAATGCCTGTTTTTTTAGTGGCGATTTGACGCAGTCACGGATACGATTTTTTAGAGGCGCATTAAAATTTTACGAATACGTCTATTGCAGTGCCCCGATTCGGAACATTTGAATAAACCGTAGTTGCCTCGCGCCACATGAGATCGTGCTATATTAGTGCAAAACTTTGTCTGCACCCAATTGTCTTCCCCTTGCGGAGCTTGAGGGGAAGGCATTTAGAGGCGCATCAACGCTGATACCGATACATTTTTTGCGGTATCCCGACCGGGAACTACCGACTAAACCATGGCAAGCGGAACGGATAAATCCGTTCCCTACGAGGTGCAGGGGAAGGCAAGCGCCGCCAATGAATAATGAATGATGAATAATCAATAGTGAATAGTGAACAGGCGCGATGGGGGTACGGGCAAGAACTTTTGTAAAAAATGATAAAACGCGAAAAAAGCGCTTGACAAATGGCCGAAACGGCGCTACTATGCCCACGTCAAAACAAGCTGACAAATCTCGAGGAAAGGCAGAAAGCATCCATGAAGAAGCTGAGCAACGCAATGATGATGTACATGTGCATGTGCCGCATGTGCATGTTTCGTCGCGCTCACTTCGGTCAGAAACTTTCTGAAACCTGTTTAACGGCTTAAAGCCGAACCTCTTTGGATAGCAAACAGCGGAAGGTCGATGACCTCCCGCTGTTTTTTGTTTATCCGAAACGATTTCGATTTGAAAGGAGATGTGCCGTATGAAATGGCAGGTCATGCGAATGTGTCCCCGGGACACAGAGGATATTAATTACTGACATACGACACGGCCCATTAAATTCTAAACTTTTAAGGAGAAAACGAAAATGAAAAAGTTCACTAAAATAATCGCACTTGCACTCGCGGTAGTGCTCGCATTCAGCCTCGCGGCATGCTCCGGCTCCGGCAACGGCGGCGACAACGCCTCCGACAAGGTCATCAAGATCGCAGTTCCCAACGACACAACCAACGAAGCCCGCGCACTGCTCCTCCTCCAGGAGGCCGGCATCATCAAGCTCAAGGACGGCGCAGGCATCACCGCAACCAAGAACGACATCGCAGAGAACCCGTACAATGTTGAGATCGTTGAGGCCGAGGCCGCAGCGATCCCCCAGCTTCTTCCCGACGTTGACTACGCAGTCATCAACAGCAACTATGCAATAAACGCAGGCCTCAACCCCGTTAAGGACTCCCTGTTCAAGGAAGGCTCCTCCTCGGCATACGGCAACATCCTCGCAGTCAAGGAAGGCAACGAAAACACCGACGCAGTCAAGGCGCTCAAGGCAGCTCTCGAGAGCAAGCAGGTAGCAGACTTCATCAACGAGAAGTACAACGGCAGCGTAGTTTCCACCGTAGATAACCTCACCGACGGCTTCGACAGCAGCGTTGACTACGCAGCTCTCGCAGGCACCACCATCTCCGTTGCAGCATCCCCCACTCCGCACGCAGAGATCCTTGAGGTCGCAAAGCAGATCCTCGCAGAGAAGGACATCACCCTCGACATCCAGACCTACAACGATTACGTCGTTCCCAACAACGTCGTTGAAGACGGCACCGTTCTGGCAAACTACTTCCAGCACTCTCCCTACCTCGATGACTTCAACGCCGAGCAGGGCACCCACATCGTCTCCGTGGCTTCCATCCACGTCGAGCCTATGGGTCTGTACGGCGGCACCCAGACCACTCTGGACGCAGTCTCCGGCAAGTAATTAATATTAAATAGCAGCCGGCAGGGTCAAGCTCCCTGTCGGCTACATCAGAGAGAGGGAAACGACAGTGATCGAACTAAAAAACGTCAGCAAGACCTTTGACTCCGGAACAGGCGAGGTAGACGCGCTCAAAAACGTCACGCTCACCATAAACGACGGAGACATATACGGAATAATAGGCATGTCCGGCGCAGGAAAGAGCACGCTCGTGCGATGCATAAACCTGCTCGAAAAGCCCTCGAGCGGCGAGATAATCGTAAACGGCGAGAGGCTTGACACAATGAGCCCGGCTCAGCTTCGCGCGGCAAGACGCAACATAACGATGATCTTCCAGCACTTCAATCTGCTCATGCAGCGCACATGCCTGAAGAATATCTGCTTCCCGATGGAGCTTGCAGGCGTCAAAAAGGCCGAGGCCGAAAAGCGCGCAAGAGAGCTTCTTGAGCTTGTCGGTCTTCCCGACAAGGCAAACGCCTATCCCGCTCAGCTCTCCGGCGGCCAGCAGCAGCGCATAGCCATTGCCCGCGCGCTTGCCACCGACCCCAAGGTTTTGCTGTGCGACGAGGCCACCAGCGCCCTCGACCCGAAAACGACACGTCAGATCCTTGAACTGATAAAGGACATAAACCGGAAGCTCGGCATAACGGTCGTCATCATCACCCATCAGATGAGCGTTGTCAAAGAGGTGTGCAACCACGTTGCCATCCTCGATGACGGCGAGGTCGCCGAGGAGGGCCTTGTCGCCGCGGTGTTCGCCGCACCCAAGTCCCCTGCCGGACGTAGGCTCGTGTTCCCCGGCGGAGTTGACGAAATGGTCTCCGACCCCAAAGCCGAGCGCCGCGTAAGGCTCATTTTCCGCGACAGTCAGACCACGGCCATCCCCCTTGTCGCGCGCCTTGCATCCGAGGAGAACATCTTCTGCAACATCATTTCCGCATCGACGCAGAAGCTCTCCGAGGAGGTCTACGGCAGCCTTCTGATAGGCATCCCCAGCGCCCATTTTGACAGAGCGCTGAAATTCATTTCATCCGTTGCAAACGTCACGGCAGAGGAGGTGGACGGCAATGTACAGTAATCTGTTTTCCGAAAAGTCCGTTCAGGACCTTATCTCGATACTGCCCAGCCTGCCGACCGCTCTGTGGGAGACGTTTTACGTCACCGTTCTGAGCACCGCGCTTTCTCTCGTGATCGGACTTCCGCTCGGCGTTCTGCTCGTCACCGGCGAAAAGGACGGCGTTCTGCCGCTGCCGGGCTGGCTTATGCACCTGCTGAACATCATAATAAACCTGCTGCGCTCGATCCCCTTCCTTATATTGATGATCATGGTCCTTCCCCTCTCCAGAGCGCTCATAGGAACCGCCGTCGGCACGACGGCGACGATCGTTCCGCTGGTCGCGGCTGCATTCCCCTTCGTTGCGCGCCTTGTCGAGAGCAGTCTGCGCGAGCTTGACGGCAACATCATCGAGGCCGCGCAGAGCATGGGCGCATCGCCCTTCCAGATAATCTGCAAAGTCATGATCCCCGAAAGCGTACCCTCGCTGATCCAGAACGTCACCATCGCACTGACGACCATCCTCAGCTACTCGGCAATGAGCGGCATCATCGGCGGCGGCGGACTCGGCAAGATCGCCATCGACTACGGCTACTATCGCTACAAGTACCTCATCATGGTCGTTGCAGTCATCATCCTCATCCTGCTCGTCCAGTTCTTCCAGAGCCTCGGAACATATCTGGCAAAGAAGAGCGACAAGCGGCTCAAATAAAAATCCCCTCTCTAAAAATTCTCTCTTATTATAATGTATAATGAACAGTCCTTTTCGGACTGTTCATTTTTTTAGGCAAATCGCGCCTAATGCTTGATTTTAGGACTGATAACTGATATTGTCTATGTTAAATAAAGTTACTTTATTGTAAGTTTAGTTTGAGTAAAAGTCGATGCAAGGGTGGTTATATGAAGAATACGTTCAAAATATTCTTTTCCGACATTAAAAGCCTCTCCAGGCACTTCTTTGCAGTCCTCGTCGTGATCGCCATAATGATCATACCGGCACTGTATGCGTGGGTAAACATTTACGCAAATTCCGATCCTTACGGAAACACGGGCAACATAAGCGTTGCCGTCGCTTCCGACGATCTGGGCTATGAAGGCCAGAACATGGGTGAGAGCGTACTCGAAGGTCTGAAGGACAACAAGTCGATAAACTGGGTGTTTACCGGCAGCACCGATAAGGCCATCAAGGGTGTTGAAAGCGGCAAATATTACGCCGCCATCGTCATAGGCGAAAATTTCAGCCGCAACATGTATGATCTCAAAAGCGCGCTGACCGACAACGAAAGCACCGTTACATATTACAAAAACGCGAAAACGAACGCCATTGCCGTGAAGATCACCGACACGGCGGCCGAAACGGTTCAGAATAACGTTAAGGTGCAGTACCTCAAGGTGCTGTTCCAGACCGTTTTCACCAAGGGTCAGGAGCTTGGCGAGGACATTGACGAGGAGCAGGCGGTGAACGCCGTTATCGCGCAGCTTACCGACCTGAGCAAGAGCCTGCGCCATTACAGCGACTCGGTCGGCCGCTTCGTCAGCGACAGCTCGTCGATATCCTATGTTCTCTCGGGCATTGGCAGCAGCACGGCAAACGCCTCGGCGGCGCTCTCCGGCAGCCAGGCGACGCTAAACTCCGCGCAGGCGGCAGTTAGCAATGCGCAGACCTCGATAGATCAGCTCGCCAACGGACTTGACGGCAAGCTCGCAGAGCTTGAGGCCGATCTTGACGCGGTAACGGACGCGCTGAACAAGCTCGCCTCCAGCGAGGTCATAAACGGCAGCATCGAGCTGCACAATCAGATGGTCGATAACGCGAAAAACGCGGCGGCCAAGCTCCAGACGCATCTTGAATCGCTGCGCGCCATCCTTCCGGAAAACAGCGCGCTGAGCGGAACGGCATACGTTGCAAACACGCTTGACGCGCTCATCGAGCGCACAAAGCAGATGCAGAACCAGCTCGACCTGCTTTATAACGACGCGAGCTTCGTCGAGGATGCGGCGAACATCACCGGCGCGTGCGCCGACACGGTCTCGCTCATGCGCTCGATGATAACAAACCAGCTTAAAACCGGCATCGACATGATGCTCACCAATCTCTCGAGCACGCTGAACATGATGAGCCCGCTCATCTCGAGCCTCGGCATAACGCTTGACGATATCGCGCCCGTTGTCGAGTCGGCAGGCGATACGCTTTCGTACGTCTCCTCGGCAATGACAAGGCTCCAGTCGCTTATGACCCGCGTTGCAGACGCCTGCGACCAGCTTCTTGTCAAGATAAACGAGGGTACGGCAGACGAAAGGCTCCAGACGCTCATAACCGTCCTCAACGGCAACGCGGAAAAATACGCGGAGTTCCTCTCCTCGCCGGTGAGCGTGACGGAGGAGACCATCTATCCCGTCGCAAGCTACGGCGACGCAATGACGCCGTTCTATTCCGCGCTGGCCATCTGGGTCGGCGGCGTTATACTCACCGCGATACTCAAGGTCGAGGCCGAGCCTAAGGGTCTGCGCAACGTGACCGAAGGGCAGAAGTACTGGGGCAAGTTCCTCCTGTTCTTCGTCCTCGGACAAATACAGACAGCTGTCATCGTTCTGGGCGATATATATCTGCTCGGCTGCCAGTGTCAGGAGCCGGTCATGTTCTGGGCGGCGTCGGCAATAACGAGCTTTGCCTTTACGGCGGTGATCTATTCGCTGGCGCTGGCGTTCGGCGATATCGGCAAGGCGATCGTGATCGTCATCGTCGTCATGCAGGTCGCAGGCTCCTCCGGCTCCTACCCGATCGAGATCCTGCCTGATATATTCAGCAAGATCTATCTCTTCTTCCCCTTCCCGTACGCCATAAACGCAATGCGCGAGGCGATATGCGGCATGTATCAATGGGACTACTGGATCTATCTCGGCGAGCTTATGATATTCGCCGTCGGCGGCATACTCATCGGCCTTGTGCTGAGAAAGCCGTTTATAAAGCTCAACCGCTTCGTAGAGCACGAAGTGGAGAAATCGGGGGTGCTGTGATATGGCAAAGAAACTCAATGTCCGCGTCCGCGAAAACAGCACCGATGTGCTTTACGGCAAGCTGCTTATGTACGCCGAGCAGGTGCATCAGGGCAACAAGCGCCGCATAAGGCACGGCCTTGTGAGCCTTATAGTGATCCCGATCGTTCTCATGGTCGTTCTTCTTCTGACAGAAAGCTCGCGCATAGTGTTCCTGCTTATCTGGATCGCGTGCATGTTCGTCGTTGCGGCGTTTTTGCTGTACGTCGCTTATTCCGACTGGATGCTGCAAACCACGATAAACGAACTGTCGCGCGATGAGCTGGGCGAGCTGGACAGCCTCATTGCCGTCAAGCAGCCGCGCAGCCTCAAGCTGCTGAAAAAGCTTGAAGAGGAGGTGACGAAGTGAAAAATATCTTCACAATATGCAGAAACGATCTGCGCAGAATATCTTCAAACGTCGTCGCCATAGTCCTCATCCTCGGACTTGCCGTTGTTCCGTGCCTGTATGCGTGGTTCAACATCTTCTCAAACTGGGATCCCTACGGTCCGGACGCGACCTCGCGCATAAAGGTCGCCGTCGCGTCGGAGGACTCCGGCGCCTCGGTGCTGGGACTTAAAATCAACATCGGCTCGCAGGTCATATCCGCGCTCGAGGCAAACGACACCATCGGCTGGCAGTTTGTTGACACGAAGCAGGAAGCGCTTGACCTTGTTTACAGCGGCGACTGCTACGCGGCTCTCGTCGTGCCCGATGATTTTACCGCAAACGTCACAAGCTTTCTAAGCGGAGACATCACCAATCCCGATATCATTTTCTATCAGAACGACAAGAAAAACGCCATCGCGCCGAAGATAACCGGCAAGGCAAAGACCGCCGTTCAGGAGCAGGTAAACGCCACCTTCGTTCAGACGATATCCGACGATATCGCGTCGCTGATCTCCGTTGCCAACGCAAACGGCATCTCGGCCGAGGATCTTCTCAACGATCTGAGCAAGGACATAAACGACCTGAGCGCCAAGCTTTCCGACTGCTGCGCGGCTTTGAGCGCGGCAAACGGACTGACAAACTCCGCGCGAAACCTTATAAACGTTTCGGTGAAGCTTTGCAACAGCACCTCGGCAAGCCTTGAGCAGTCAAAGGCTCTGCTGGACAAAACCGGCGACGACGCGGCAACGATAAATAACCGCATCGACACGACAGTGCAGAGCGTGACCACCGCGCTCGCGCAGGCAGACTCCAACCTCGCCGCCATTCAGGCAAGCCTCGAGGACGCTTTTTCCGACATAAACCGCTATAACGACTATGTTTCCACCGGCCTTGCGGCCGACGTCGCCATGCTCGATGCGTTCAGCACCAATTGCAGCGATATGGCGCAGTCGTTCACGTCCATCGGCTTTGACGCCGCGGCAGCCCAGATGAACGCGCTTGCCGCAAAGCTCAAAGCCCTCAGCTCCGCTCTGTCGAGCCTCAAGGAGGCAAACGACGACAGCTGGGCCGGCATCCGCGAGCAGCAGGCTGCGCTCATCGACCAGATCACCTCCGCACGCGAGACGATCAGCAATCTCTCGGCAAGCGTCAGCAGCGAGCTTTCACCGAAGCTGCACGAGGCGCTGAACAAGGCGCAGGGCGCATCGTCGTCCGTCAGCTCCGTGCTCGGCAAGCTGCAAAGCTCGACGAGCGCACTCAGCGGAACGCTCAACTCCTACCTCGGCTCCATCGGAACGATGCAGACCGGCTTTGCCGACACGCAGAAGGCCATTGAGGGCGCGCAGGCCGAGCTGAAGGTCGTTTCCGAGTTCGTTTCCGCCCTTGCGGGCAGCAATCTGCTGGCCGAGGTCACGGACACGCTCGAGAGCGAGGGCGACCTTGTCGGCAATTATCTCGCCTCGCCCATAAAGATGGACACCGTCATTAAATTCGACATCAAAACCTACGGCTCGGCAATGGCTCCGTTCTACACCGTTCTTGCCCAGTGGGTCGGCGCGCTGCTGAGCGCCGTGTTCCTCAAGGTCAAGATCCGCAAGGAGCACGAGCCGGCAAACCTGCGTCTGCACGAAAGATTTTTCGGCAGATACGGTCTGTTCTTCCTCGTAGCCATCGGTCAGGCGATCATAGTTTCGCTCGGCGATCTGTTCTATGTCCAGATCCAGTGCGTCGCACCGTGGCGGTTTATACTCGCGTCCGTGGTGACGGGACTTTGCTTCTCACTCATAAACTACGCGCTTGTTTTTGCGCTTGATAACATCGGCATGGCGATCTCCGTTATCGTCATGGTCTTGCAGGTCGGCGGCTCCGGCGGAACGTACCCCGTCGAGGTGCTGCCGGAGATATTCCGCAAGATGTATGACTTCATGCCGTTTAAATATGCAATGAACGCAATGCGCGAGACCATCGGAGGTATGTACGGCGATGTGTATCTGCACAACATTGTTGTCCTCCTGTGTATATGCGTCGGTTCGATCATTCTCGGACTTGCGCTGTACTATCCCTGCCTTGGTCTGAACCGCTTAATTGAATCAAGTAAAAGAAAGAGTGAGATTATGCTATGATCATCGATTTCAAAGCGCATGTTATGCCCGGCATGGACAAAACCTGCAAAAACAGGATCGACACTATTCGCCGCCTTATGGCGGCGAAGGATGCCGGGGTCGATCTGATCGTCGCCGCGCCCGTTTACGATCCCGACGAGTGCAGCGTCGAGGAATTTCTTGACCGCCGCCGCCAGAGCGAGGATATCCTCGGCAGCCTCATGAACGATGAGCTTCCCGAGGTCATGACGGCCGCGATGGTCAAATTCAGCGATAAGCTTCTGACAGCCGACGAGCTGGATAAGCTCTGCTTCGGCGACAGGTGCTTTATCCTGAACATGAGGGACACAACATGGGACGACACCACCGAGGCCGTGCTGCGCAGGCTCACCGGAAGGCTGTGCATGAACGTCATCCTTGCCGATGCGAGCGAGGATGTGCTCAAAAACAGCGATAAGCTCCAGCAGCTCGGAGTCCACGTCATGCTCGATCTCGAGGAGATCCACCACAAAAAACAGATCCGCGCCTATCTCCCGCTGATCGGAAGCGGCCTTATCTGCGCCATAGGCAGCGACTGGGGTTCGGAGGCGCCATATCGTTTCCTGCGCAAGACCAAAAGGCGTATGGATGAAGCGTTTGACACCGTTATGGCAGCGTCCGCGCACCTGCTCGGCCGATAATGCCACAGCACGCAAAGAAATAGAGACGATTTTACCCCCGGCGGATCCCGCCGGGGGTAAAATCATGTGTGGGTGTGTGATGCGGTTTATCTGCGGCGGTCAGGGTAAAAGAAAATCCCGAAGCTCAAAAGCTTCGGGATCAACTATGGTGGACGATACAAGACTCGAACTTGCGGAGGCCTGCCGCTTTGCGCCCGGCATCCGCCGCCTGTTCCGCTTGAGCAAGCTCAAGCTCGAATTCGGTCACAAGCTTCGAGTCCTTATACCTGAAGAAAAGAGAAAACCTACAGCTCAAATAAGCTGTAGGCTTATGGTGGACGATACAAGACTCGAACTTGTGACCTCCCGCACGTCAAGCGGATGCGCTACCAGCTGCGCCAATCGTCCATTTTCATCGGCAACGGTTATTCTACCCGATGCCGATGGATTTGTCAATACTTTTTTTCAGTTTCTCACATAAACCGTGCATTCGGCGGTTTTTCCGTAGCATGAGAGGACGACCTTCATCGTTCCTGCGCTTACGCCCGTCACGGTGCAGGTGCCGTTTTCGTTGGTCGTCACGGTTGCAACGTTCGGATCGGTCGATGACCACTGATACTCGGCAGTGACCGTCATCGGGAAGTGCGAGCCTGTGAGCGTTATCGACTGGCCGGCCTGGATGGCAAACTCCGTGCAGGGATTTGCGTAGGGGCTGCTCATCGTGACCGAGGTTATCTCCGGCGTGGGAGTCGGAGTCGGGGTCGGAGTCGGGGTCGGAGTCGGCGCGGCAGAGACATCTGCCGGAGGCGTCGGCATAACCGGAGCATTGGGATTGTCCGCATTATCGAGGCTCACGGTTATCATGACTATGAGCGCTGCTATGATGGCGACGATGAGTATCGCGCCGAAAATAAACTGCCATTTGCGATTATCGCCCGCTCTTTTATTCGCAGCCGTGCCTTTGACGGCGCTGGGCGTTGTGCCGGGAGCGCGGCGGCTGTTCTGGACTCTGCGAGTGCTGCACTTGGGGCAGCGGCGGCGCATTGCGGAATACTTCTCTCCGCAGCGGCGGCAGGTCACCTGAGGAATCAATGCCATATATGCTCCTCCTTATTGCTTGATATCTTAAATATAATACAATATTATAGCTTTCTCGTCAAGTATCGCACCCGGCAAGTCGGCGGCGGATATACTCGGCAACGTCGTCGGCGGCAATGCCCAGAGCATAGGCCAGCTCGCCGTGCAGCATGCGCTCGGCCGTTTTGAGATACTGCGCATCGACATTGTGGAAGTGCTTTTTCTGATCCTTGAGCGCCTCGCGACGGCGATACAGCATTCCGACAAGCTGCATGAGCTGCTTGCGGCTGCCGTTTTTGACGATATCGTCGCAGACCGTTTTGCGCTCGTTATCGCTCGTTATCCAGTCAAGCGGCTCGTTCGCTGCCTCGTCGATAAGCGCGTTTGCCTCGCTGCCCGTCAGCACCGGACGGAGCTTATTTGCAAGCTTTTCGCTCGCCGTCGGCACATAAACAGTGCTGCCCGGATCGTCGATCGGGCTGAGGACATAGTACTCGCCCTTCGTTTTTCCGAGCTTGAGCATGCTTATCTCCTTGACCATGCACACTCCCTGCGTTCCATAGACAACCGTTTGACCAACCGCCAGCATTTTTTCGACCTCCAAAAAAATTGCGCCGCTTCATGCGGCACCACAAAAGCTTTTATCCTTAATACATTATTAACATATATTAATATATCACATTTTTAATTTTGTTGCAAGGAAGAAAAAAATAGTATATAATAATCGCTTGTCAACAAACAAAACAAAAGATTGGAGTGTTATTATGAAACGCACTAAGATCGCTCAGATATTTGCCGATGCGGACAGCTTCGGCGGCAAGGAGATAACCGTCTGCGGCTGGGCGCGCACCATTCGCGACATGAAGAATTTCGGCTTTATCGAGCTTAACGACGGCTCGTGCTTCAAGAGCCTGCAGGTCGTGCTCGAGCGCGAGAAGCTCGATAACTACGACGAGCTTGCGCATCAGAACGTCGGCGCGGCGTTCATCGCCAAGGGCGAGCTTGTGCTCACGCCCGACGCAAAGCAGCCGTTTGAGCTGAAGGCGACCGAGGTCACCGTCGAGGGCGCATCCACCCCCGACTATCCGCTTCAGAAAAAGCGCCACAGCGTCGAGTTTTTGCGCACGATCCAGCACCTGAGACCGCGCACGAACCTGTTCTCGGCGACCTTCCGCGTCCGCAGCGTTGCGGCGCAGGCCGTGCACGAATTTTTCCGCAATAACGGCTTTGTATACGTCCACACGCCGATCATCACCGGCTCCGACTGCGAGGGCGCAGGCGAGATGTTCCGCGTGACCACCCTCGACCTGAACGACCTTCCTCTGCGCGAGGACGGCAAGGTCGATGACAGCAAGGATTTCTTCGGCAAGGTCACGAGCCTTACCGTTTCCGGCCAGCTCAACGCCGAAAACTTCGCCATGGCCTTCGGCGATGTTTACACCTTCGGCCCGACCTTCCGCGCCGAGGTATCCTACACTCAGCGCCACGCCGCCGAGTTCTGGATGATCGAGCCCGAGATGGCGTTTGCCGACCTTTATGACTACATGGACAACGCCGAAGCGATGGTCAAGTACGTCATAAACACCGTCATCGAGCGCTGCCCACAGGAGATGCAGTTTTTCAACTCCTTCGTGGACAAGGGGCTGCTCGAGCGCCTCGAGAACGTCGTTTCCAACGAGTTCGGCCGCATAAGCTACACCGAGGCAGTCGATATCCTCAAGAAAAGCGGCGAGAAGTTCGACTTCCCCGTTGAATGGGGCATCGATCTGCAAACCGAGCACGAGCGCTACCTGACCGAAAAGGTCTTTAAAAAGCCCATCTTCGTCACCGATTACCCCAAGGATATCAAGGCGTTTTACATGCGCGCAAACGACGACGGCAAGACCGTTGCCGCGGCCGACTGCCTTGTTCCCGGCGTCGGCGAGATCATCGGCGGCTCGCAGCGCGAGGAGCGCCTCGACGTTCTGCTTGCACGCATGAACGAGCTGGGTCTGAACCCCGACGACTACTGGTGGTACCTCGATCTGCGCCGCTACGGCTCCTGCCGCCATGCAGGCTACGGTCTGGGCTTCGAGCGTCTGGTCATGTACCTCACCGGCGTTTCCAATATCCGCGACGTCGAGCTTCATCCCCGCACCACCGGCAACGCTGATTTTTAATAGCGATTTGACGCACCTGCCAATACGGTTATCTCTGGTGTCCCGGTTCGGGACAATGGAATAAACCGTGACTGCTACGCAACCCGGTAGTGCGGTGTTGAGTTTTGCACCGCAACCATGTAGGGAACGGGCTTGCCCGTTCCGCTTGTTAT
>ERZ780149.2153-NODE-2153-length-19001-cov-4.833316_pt1 | contig 19001 bp, 16 predicted proteins | sample MGYA00511367_ERZ780149 | MGnify/ENA primary metagenome ERZ780149 (study PRJEB29588, sample SAMEA2153852) | human gut metagenome | biome: human gut; feature: human-associated habitat; material: faeces | place: Denmark | collected 2008/2010 ... | reverse complement strand
GGTCGCACACCGCCCTGCTCGGAACCGATGGTCGGATCGAAGTCGGCGTAGTAAACCTCTCCCCTTTTTACAAATCCTTTCATGTGTTCCTCCAAGGAAATATTCGCCGATTCTCATCGGCTATGTAGGAACCCGCCGCGCGGGTTCCGGAGAGGTTCGCACCGCCTCCGATCAGTAGCAGACGCTCAGGATATACGCCACATAATCGGCGAACTCCTCGCTGATCCTCTCCCGAAGATTGACCTTCCGGCAATACAGCAGGAAATAGTAGAGCGCTTCCGTATCGTTGCGGATCATGACCTCCTGTTCCCTGCCTTCTTCCCATGGGGAACGGACAATGCAGGGACGGCGTTCCAGCCAACGGTTCAGGTTGTCCTGCTCATCGCAAAGCACTTCCCGAAGCTGTCTGCTCAGTTTTCGTGCCACCGCCGCGCTTTCGGAATGTTTGTTGTCCTTGCGGTGGGCTTTGATATATTCCACACGCCGTGCAAAACCTGTAAGACTCATCGGTTTCGTCATTCCGCATCTCCTCCCTTCTCAAACTGAATCGTACAAACGGAATCCATGTTGAGATACAACTCCTGAAGCTGCTTTACCGTTTTGCGGATCTCTCTGACAAGTCTCGGATTCTGTTCTTCCGACAGTTTCAAACAGATTTTGTTCAGCCGCTGAAGAACATCGTGAAAGTCTTTGTTCGGCATCTGCTTCGGCACAAAACCTTTGATCAGGGTGCGCAGATATTCCGAGCATGGCATCCCCGCCAGATGTGCGTTGTGGTGAAGCATCCGACTCTCGGTTTTACTGAGACGGACTTCATAGTGAAACAGTTTCTTTTCCATGTGTACTTCCCTTTCTTTTTCTGATTCCGAATCCCCATCCTTGCGGACTTCCCGTATCGGCATTTCCGGTATGTATCCGGATTCCCGGAAGGTTTCCTCTATGTCACTGCGAGGTGTTCCTTTTGCTCCGGGAATCGTTTACACACCTTATTTGTCCTCGACACCCCAGGTGCGGTCGGCAAAGCCGATATTGGGAAGTTCATCAGCGGCAGGTTGCGAACCTGCTCCATAGGAATCTCACCTCCGCCGGGTACTCCGCCGGTTGCGCCTTTCGGCTACAAAAGTATCATTATCCCTCGCCCCGGTCATCGCCCTCCACGGAGTGCAGCTCCGTTTCATCCGAAGTATCGCTGAATCGCTCCCTCCGTTGTCAAGGGAGATCATGGCGCGCCTTTCGGACTTGGCTGAACCGCTCATAGCAGTTCAGGGCAGGTAATGTGCTGATGAAATGAGTATTCAGTTTTCAGTTTTTCTTTTGGGGAATTTTCGTTCCCTCACTATACCGACAAAACAAGGGGCAATTGTAAGGTTTTTCAGAAAAGTTTTTCAAATATTTTTTTGAAAGCCGCTTCCGCCGTCCGGATTTGCTGTGTAACTGCCGGTCTTGACACCCCTTTTTCCGCCGCAATCCGCTCATGCGTATAATGCAAAAGATAAACCAGTCTCAAAAGTTCCGCCTGTCTCGGCTTCATGGCTTTCAGTACCGCACGAACCTTTTCTTTACGGGACAACTCTGTTTTTTCGCCGTCCAGCTCATAAGAATCATAGGAAGCGAAAAAGTCTCCCTCATAATCCATTGCGTCAAAAGAAACCGTATGTCTTTCCTCAGACCGGCGAATGGTATTCTCCCTCGTTTGTTCTCCCTGAATGACCTGCGCGACTTCTTTGGAAATCTCAATTTTCTGCTCTTTTCCCTGACCGTCCGTAAATACGACATAATACTTCTTCTCGCAAATAACCTTGTAATCGTTTCTCATTTTGTAATCTCCTGAATTTTTGATTTTTGAATTTGTGGTTGAAATCAAAAATCGGAGATTACGGGTATCTCGCTATGTAGGTCTGCCAACCGGACAACATAAAAACGCTCCCTTCAGATTCCTCTGTCGGGAGCGTTCTTGATTGTTGGTATCTGCTGATCAGCAAAAAAGCCACCGACAGATAGGCGATCCCATAGTTATCCCATAGGATGTTCTATCTATCGGCGGCTTCACGGTAATGGCTACCGGCTTGACGCGCACCAATTTCTACGCGAGACCTGCAATTGCGACTTAACTTAGCACTGTTTCAGCCAGGCACACTTGCGTCGTTCGCAGTATTCAATTTTATATTGTAGAAAAACAGTCGGACTATATTCTGACCTGATCTTTCGGTATGGTGAGCAGAATCACATCCTGCCTCCGGCTTTTATAGCTTCGCACGGAAACCGTCCGGCATCTCGGACATTCAAACTTTGTCATATTCCCCTGCTGATAGGAAGTAATCACAGTCCCGCAATTGGGACAGTACATCTGTCGGGCAATCCATTCGAGATTCTTGCATTCGGGGTTCACAGTGTTCAGTCTCCTTTTTTTCCGAAGGTGCGGCAACCGCTCCCTCCTGTATTCTTTGGGCTTCCCTGCTTTTGTCAGAATCTTTACTGTTGACGGACATTTTTTTGCACAGCACGAACATTTTTTCGTCTTTCCTATTGACACACGAACATTCGTATGCTATACTATATTCACGAACAGAATTTCGTGCTGTGCTTCTATTATACACGAACATCATTTCGTTGTCAATAGATTTCCACGAAAAAGTGTTCGTGTTACAAAATCTTTTTTGAGGAGTGAGAATCATGGCGTTCAAAGATCGTTTGCGGGACATGCGGGTACAAGCCGGAATAACGCAAAAAGGTCTGGCTTCCGCAGTTGGCATTACCGAACGGAGCATTCAGAATTATGAGTTGGGGACGAGAAAGCCCAATAATATGGAAGTGGTACAGAAGATTGCAGATGCCCTGCACACCACCACAGAATATCTGCTCGGCAGTGAAGAAACTTTGGTGATTGAGGCACACGAAAAAGGCGGCGCAAAATCCGCGCGGGATGTCAATGAGCTGGTTTCCGAAGTGACCGCCCTGTTTGCAGGCGGAACTTTGGACGAGAACGCCAAAGAAGGCGTCATGGCAGCTATCAACCGTGCTTATTGGGATGCGAAGGAGAAAAACAAAAAATACACCCCGAAGAAGTATTGCAAATAAAAGTCCGCTTTATTGTACAGTCCATCGTGTATCATACTTCTTGGTAAAGGGGGTGTAATCATGAATCAGCAGCAATGCGCCGAAATCGGCGAAAAACTTGTCCGGCGCTTTAAGACACGCGACCCCTTTGTCATTGCAGAAGGTCTCGGCATTCAGATTTACGACAACTGCGAAATCGGCAATCTGAAAGGGTTCTACAAGGTCATTAAACGAAACCGCTGCATTTTTCTCAATAAGAATCTGTCGGAACGCGAAGCCACTCTGGTCTGCGGCCATGAAATCGGACACGACCAGGCACATCGAAAAGATCTGGAAACCCTGCAATATTTCCCGGAGTTCACGCTCTATAACATGTCAACGCGACAGGAGTATGAAGCGAACATCATTCTGGCGACCATTACGCTGGATGACAGAGAGATCCTTAACTACATCAAGTATTATGAGTATGATGCGGAGCAAATTGCCCGTGCCATGAACTCGGACATCAATCTGATCGCATTAAAAATATCCCACCTCATCGAGATGGGATATAACCTGCGGGGGATCGAGTGTAATTCAAGATTTTTGAGATAAGAAAATTTAGGTTTTACTATTGTTCTGTGCTTTGGATTCCCATTTTTTTACTGAGCGAAACATTCTCCTTATTTCTTCTCGTGTCAAGGAATATTGCCGTGTTAACCGTGTGATAAGCTTCGTCGCTAACTCTTTATTATCTTCGATCAGCTTTCGAGCTTGATCAGCGCTCTCTTTAAGAATATCCGCAACCTTTTTTTCAATGCGAATCAGTTTTTCATCCGAAATAGGATCCGGATAGTAATGCTCGGAAAAATAGCAAAGATCGTATCCGTAAATGCCATGTTCCTGAACCAAATTGCGCGCTAATTTCATAGCTGTGGTGAGATCTTGGGAATCTCCCAAAAAAGTCTCACCCGGATAAAAAACTTGTTCACTTACTTTCCCAGCAAGCAAAATTGTTATCCGATTTTGGATGGTCGCCAGGTTATGAATATCCTCATCATCCCATGCAACAACAGTATGTCCTTCGCTCTCCCCTTGCGGAAGGATTGTTGCACCGGTAACATCATCCGGTTGCAAAAGAAGAGCCGCCACAAGATGCCCGCTCTCATGAACCGCCGTGTGGCGTCTCTGCTCAGGACTCCACGAGTTTTCACGGCTGACAGCTTTGAAAACTTTTCTATCCAAAGCAAAAACGATGTCCGATTGACGGATTTCTTTACTTCCTTCCAAAACCGCATGTATTCCGGCTTCATTGATAATACACTCAATATCGGCACCGCTCATTCCGGAAGTCATTTTGGAAATCATAGATATGCTTACACCATGGGCAACCTTTTTCCCTTTTAAGTAGAAAGCTGCTATCATTTGCCGCTCTTTTTGATCTGGTAACCCGATGCTTAAAATCCGATCGAATCTCCCGCTTCTTTTCAAAGCATCACACAACATTTCTGTGTCGTTTACGGTTGCGACTGTAAGAATCCCGTGATCCTTATGCTCATTGATTACCTGCAGCACTTTACGGGTGTTAGCAATGTTATATGATGTACGATAGTTGGTTGCATCACCGACCATTTTATCCAATTCGTCAATAAATACAATTGACGGAGTACTTTCTTCCGCTTCAGAATATCGTTTTTCAAGATATTCCACCAATTCATCATCTGTAAATGCTCCCGCCGAAATACGAATGCAAGGCACGCCCGCTTCTGCAATTAAAGCTTCAGCCATGACTGTTTTTCCGACTCCAGGATCGCCTTTTAACAATAATCCCCGAGGTAATCGAATCCCCATACCGCATAATTCTTTGAATCTTTGAAGAAGCAAGCATATTTCTTTAAGACTCTTTTTTTCATTTTCATATCCTGCAATATTTGAAAAACTCGTTTCCATAATTTTTGTATCCTCTTAATAAACTTATATCGTTCGTTTACATTACACCTTTTTACATTACACCTTTAGTTTTTTATTAATATCTGCTACCTCATTTTTCGTGCAATTCAAAGAATTGAAGAAATTCGGAACTGCTAAGAGTATTTTCTCTCGCTCAACTTTCCCAAGTTTCTTGAAATTCGCTACGCGTTTGTCATTGTCCTTTTTGCGTGGTCCATTCTCAAGCGAATGACCAATCGCATTAGCCAAAGCATGGAATGCAACTAACTTACTTCTAATGTCGAGCGGAATCTTCCTCTGCTTAAACATATTTTCAATAGCAATCAGATTAAACCCGTCTGTCAGGTAACTTCCAAGGTTCTGTACATTTTTTTGCAAAGTAACATCAAAAACCGCTTGTAATGTTTTTCTGTACATTTCACGGATGGCATCAATACACCGCCCCATTTCATCAAAGGCATTACTTTCCGACGCAGAGACTGCGCTATCCAAACAAATACTGATATCCGATACATACCGGAAAAAGATATTTGAACCGGCAGGATATTTTTTTACAACATTTTGAACTACAGGAGACAACTGCTTGGCATTTTGAGATAGCAAAAGATTGAAACTTGTGGTCGTCTCTTTTTGCTTTTCCTCATAGGCGCGAACTGTATCATTTGCCTTTTTGAGTTCTTCTTCCCGTTCCGAAATCTGACTTGCCAATTCTGCCTCGGCAGTTTTGTGTTCTTTTGTCAAAGCTTCAATGGAGAGTTGCTTTTCTTCCAACTCTCTGGACAGTTTCCCGTGATTCTCTTTCAGTTCTTTAATGGTCGCTTTCAGGCTTTTGATCAGTTCAGCATCAGTTTCCTTTGAATCAACCAATGTTTGATTGACTTTAATCTCATCATCCGTCAAATCCAGTTGCTTTTGAATTGTGGCTACAGAATCATCCTCGGCTTTCTTTACTTTTTTATGTGCCTTCTTTAATTCTGTTAATTTGGTTTTATCCGCCTGCAATGTTTCTTCTATCGGAGCAATTGAATCCCTTGCCGTTTCTATCTGCGTATCTATTTGATCCATAGAAGCAATGTGGGGATCTATTTGTCGGTAGAATTTTTCATTCAACTCAATAAAGCGCGGTAACTTTTGATCCGTATCCCATTTTGATGCCAACATGTTAATGAAGGTTTCCGGCAAAAAGTTGTCTTTCGATACGATTACGCCGATGCGTTTTGACATCCTCGCCGAAGAGTCGTATTCGTATTCAGCAATGGCATCAAACTCCACCGAATAAGAAACACATTTATCCGGATCCAGAATATAGGAAAAATCCTTACTCAAATGCAGATTCGTTTCTTCAAAGCAACGGACAAATAGCATCTTAAGCTGCTTTGAGTCATTCTGTGCGGATACCCGAATTTGCTCCGGTACCGATTGGATGCTCATTGCAGACTCGGTTCCTACACGCCTGAATACTGTTTCCGGAAAGTCTTTTTCGAGATGGAACTCCTGTATTTCGTTGATGCATACGATTTTATCGCAATCCGCCATTTTGGTTTCCAACTCGGCAAACATTGCATTATTTCTGGTTTTGTCCATTGTATAATGCACAGTCGGATCCATAAAAAACAAGCGAGTACTTCGATCGTAAACAAGAACATTTCTGCGGTCAAGATCTTCCACAAATTCTTCAACACATTCTGTCTTGATGTTCAGCAACTCAGAAAGTTTTTCGACAAGCTCGATTGTATCACCCGCAACGATTCCGTTTTGCAGGAGCAAAACACAATACTTTTCATAGAAAGCGAGTTGAATACTTTTCAACACGGGAATGTTTGTAAAATGTAGCCGATACACTTGAAAAGACAATTTCAACGGTTTTGTATAGAAGATCCCGTGTTTTTCGCTGCCTTCCGTCAAACCGGATGATATTTCCCGTGCATCATCGCTAAGCTCACCGTCACTCAGCTTTTTGTCATCATTCTCATTAAGATTCATATTTTCGGATGAGATCTCAGCGTTGTCACTATCGGATACGATCCTTTCCGTGCTCGGAGCATTTTCTTCCGAATTCAGTTGATCAGAATCCAGAACAGATTCTTCAACCGGATTACTTTCTTTCCCCATAGTCGTTCTCCTTCAAAAAATCAATCAAAGATTTTGTTCTCTCATTTTCCGACACATAATCATGACGCATTCTGTAGAGTTGCGGAATCAACTTCTTTCTGACAAAGTTGTTTTCCTCTTCCGTTGATTCAAGGGAATCATCCCCACTTGCGCTTCCCTTGTCCTTTAGAGAGAGTTTGTATAAGGCATCGAAGTTCCCCAATATCAACAGATGACTTTTCGCACGGGAAAGCGCAACATTCATTCGTCTGACATTGCTGGTAAAGCCGAAGCGAACCGTTCTGACCAAGCTCACTATAACAAGATCATATTCCCGTCCTTGGAAACGGTCGAAGGTGCCGATTTGCACACCCGGAATTTTAACTGTACGAAGATTTCTTCTCAGATAATTTTCCTGCGGTCTATAACCGGTAATAATCCCTATGGTTTGAATAGACGGAAACTCTGTCCTTCTGCTTTGAAACTCTTTCAGGAACGATATAACGGCATCCGCTTCCTCTATGTTATAGAATGAAGTCCCAAACGCCATCTCGTTTCCGTTTATCTGAGCACACAGAACATCATTCGCCGTTGAATTCTTCTCATCTATCAGATCGAATCCCTTATGAATAGAATATATCGGTTCGATCAGACTGAATATCCCTTTGTTCATCCGATATTGTCTTTTCATCACTGCAACATACGGATTTTCATCAAACGAATCGATTTGATGAAGTTCATTGTAGGAAACGAATTGATGCAAAAGGTTGCTGAAAGAAGAACGGTTAATGTTTTCCCACGCTTCCATGGAAAACAGGCTCTGTGTACTTGGAGAAGTATTTTCGTATTTTTCAAACATCGGATCCAACTGCATAAAATCACCGATCAATATCAAATGCTTGATTTTGGGCAAGGAAATAACCAGATCCTCAAAACGGCACTTACTTGCCTCGTCAATGATTGCATAATCGAACAACAGACTTCTACCATCAGAATCATTGAACAGTTTTGCAATTTGATTCGTTGTCATAGAGATTAAAGAACCGTCACTCTTTTCCGACAGTTGGAACATATTGTTGAAGGTAACGCCACGCCCTTCAAAATACAATTTTGCCGATGCTTCCCCGTCACCGCTTACAATAGTATTCAGTTCGCCTGCGTACTCAAACACAAAGTTCCTGGCAGTTTCCTCATCCCAACCATCATTCACAAGCATAGAAATTCTTGATTTGACGCCGTTTATAGCGGTCTCCAATCGCTCCTGCTCTTTGGACAATATACGAATATCAATTTCAAACTTGTTAAGATAAGTCGCATAACCATCGATCACATCCGCATTTTGCGTATATTCTGTATGAATCAGAATTGAGATGCACAAGGATTGAATCAAGATGGATTTCTTGGATTTTTCAATACTCTCTTCTTTTTGTTTCAACTTCTGTGATTGCTTGTGATTCTCACCAAGGGCATTTTCTGCTGATTCCAATTCATTGCGTTTATCAATCAAGGATTGTTGCTGCTTCTCGATCTCAGTAAGGATTCTCTTGTTTTTGGTGGTTGCAGCCGCAAGTTTCTTGGTCATACCTGCAACCGTTTCTTTTTCTGTCTGCCATTTTGCCTCCGTTTCGCTTGCAGTCGCTTCCGCATTGCGAATGGCTGTGCAGATTTCCTCATGCTTTTGTTCATAGTCAGCAATGATCCGTATGCTGTCATCTTTCATCTTTGCCAACGATTCTTCATTCAAACACGAGCCAATGCAGTGCAGCAATAAATCCTTTATGTAATACTTGAACTTTTTGATCTCATTTGAAATTGATTCGCTACATTTCAGGTAGTAGGCGTTATTTTCCCCGTTTAATTTCACGAACGGAAAAACGGTCATCATTTTCTTTTTGAGTCCGGTTGTTTTATAGTAAGCATAAAGTTTTCCGATATTACGCATCACCCCGGCATCCAAAAGTTCCTGAAGCAAAGCCTCCCTCTGGTACTGATAATTCAGGTACTCAATTGTATCGGGTGAAAGATCGCCCAGACCATTCCAGAAGTTTTCATCCTGACAAAGGACATGATAAATCTCTCCGAGCTTATGGAGTCTCGACAGCACGGGGGCGAGCAATTCCTGATAATCATAATTGCTCGGATTATTGTTACAGATGGCAACAGAATAGATCTCTTCCTTGATTTTATCACTCGTCAGCTGGTTAAGAAACAACAAATGACTGCGAGCTTGTTCGGTTAAACGCTCGTACTCCCGCTTTTCCTGTTCAAGGCGTTCTATTTCTGCTTTTTTTCTGTTAAGAGCATCCTCAATCTCTTTTAGTTTTGCATACTGAACCACCAAAGTGCCGTTCAATTCACGAACGACCGTTTCCTGCGCTTTGCCCTTTTCGATAACTGTGTTGTGCTCTTTTTCTGCAATCCGAACAGAATCCTGTGCCTGACTGACACTTTCAAGCAAATTTTCCTCTTCCTGATTCAGGGCTGAAATCTGATTGTAAAGCGCAGACTTTTCATTTTCAATTTGAGCAAGCCTTGCTCTATATATATCCGCTTGTTTCAAAAGCGAATTGTACCGAGCCATATGGGATTCGTATGCCTGCTTCGATTCAGAAAGCGTTCTTTTTTTCGCGGAAATCTCGTTGATGTCTTTCAGGATTTCATCATACGCTTCTTTGGATTGAATTACGATTTTGCCGCACCGAAAGCCCTCAAGAACCTGATTGTCGACATATTTGATTTTGTTTTCCAACACTTCCTTGTCATATTGCTCGCCCTTTATCGCAGTATACCGCTTCAAAACCATATCTTTATTGTTTTTGAACCGTTCTACAATATTATCACAGGCAACATGAACATTTGATGTAATCAGGGTATTGTATCTGGCTTTTGACAACTCCTTTGCCAATGCCAAAATCAATTCTGTTTTTCCGGTACCGGGAGGTCCCTGAATCAACATGAAGTCAATATGATGGCGTTCCATCTGCATAACTTTGTCAATGGCAGTCAGTTGCTCCGGATTGTTTTTCAGAATCGGATACAGCGTCTTGAGTTGAGATATGTATGCTTCGTTTTCTACATAGGCATTATCTTCAATATTACAAGTTTTGTCTATGTCACAGAGACAAACGGATTCCACCAAGCGCTCATTGGCAACTCTTCCAAGCATCGCACTCGTTATTCCGTCCGTCACTCTTTTCAATCGAATTTTTTCGCCGATAAGGTTTTCACTAAGCCAACATTGAACGGCGCTTTCATCTGTCAACAATCTCTTGAATTCGTTAATATCACGATCACCAAGTTGCGTGAAATCAAGCATCAAAAGAGATTCATTTTTGCCGAGCATAACCCCCTCATTGTTCAAAGCAGACAAATACTGTTTTATATCGTCTTTTGACAATGTCGTAGTGGCTGCCTCGTTAAAATCGTGAACACTGGTTTTCTGATCCACATCCCCAATCGTCAGAGATAGACTCCGAAGTCGTTCCGCTTTCCCAAAAATCGGAACGATCAAAAGAGATTCATCGACAGCCAGAGTGTTAAAAAGCTCATAATTCTGCCGTAGCAAATTCAAATTGACCTCAATCTTGACAGAAAGCTCCTTTTCATTCAGATCGTTATACTGACGATGGTAGTATTGCAATGCCGGTAACAGCATATCTTCAGTCGGCAAAGAGGAAAACACCCTGATATCCATTTGACTCGTTTGATATACGACATAAGGAAAACTGTCATCCACCACGCTGTTATCCGCAAACTCGTAAAACTGTACTTTCCTTGCGTCATCATCGGTTTTCTGAAAAAAGCGCAACGCAAATGCCAGCACGCATCTTGGTTCCTCAACAGAAAATCCAACAATGATAGCATCTTGAGAATCTGCAAAAGCGGTGTCGAAAGTCTCCTTATTCTCTGATGGCAAGATCTCTATCGAGCTGATTTTTGCTCTGTATTTATCTCCGGAATAGTCAGAAACCATGATGTTCTTTGGAACCCGATCCTCACCGGGAACCAATTTTTTTGCTCCGCGTCGAACCCGTTCAACGCACAGATCAATTTCATAACATGAAAAACAGCTATCGTTATCAAGTATTTCCTGCACTAAATTGGCTGTTGTAAAGCTCTGACCGATAATTCTCGGATTGTCTTTTTTCTCGACTATCGCAGGTCGGTTTTCATCCGTAGTTTCATTATTCTCGTCTTCGTCATCTTCTTCGTCATCTTCATCGTCATTTTCATCGTCAACATTTGCCACTGAAGGCGTTGCCGACTGATGGGCTTGAAAAGCTGTTGCAATTTCAGCAAACATTCCTACTTTTTCAATATTCGAAACCAATACACCCTTTTTCGTAAGGATTTCGCAAAAGTGGGATGTGCATTCGCGAGCCTCTTGTTCTGCATCGTTTTCAGAAGTATAGATGTACTCGGAGACTTTTCTGGAAGCATAGTAAAGAAGGATCTTCACCACATCACCCACAACAATTTTTGTTTTCCAGTTGCTTGATTCCATTGCCTGTCCTCTTTTCCTTTTGTTTTTTCTTAATCCATATCAAAGAAACATAACAAGACTACATTCCCCCGCTCCCGCCGATTTCCGTAACATCTCCACCGAGCGTAACATCCTGATTGCAGAAGTAGCAATGTGCGGTCATGGTACGCTGATCCCAACAGGATATATGCCCGCAGGAGCACAGGAAAAATCCTTTGGCGCCGCAATGTGGGCAACCGGGATAGTTGGCGCCTTCCTCGAAGGTTCCCCGCATCGTGGTGGAAAAGCCCTGCTCACGGCGGTCTGCACCGTCTTTCAGCGGAAACGCCCACGCGTATTCCCATGTGCGGCTGTTTATCTGATCAAAGCGGATCCCGAACAGTTTATTGTGCTTTGCGCATTTACAGATCACTGCTACCATTTCCCTCATGCAGTTACCACCCCAGTTCCATGATATTTTGACTTTGATTGACGGAAAACTGTACCCCGATCCTATCCCTTGACGGGAACAGCACAGACAGCGTCTGTATGGCGGCTTGTACGATCTCTTGGTCTGTCATACCGACACTGATTTCTTTGCGGAAGCTGATGCCATTCTGTCCGGAACGAACCGCCGCCGAGAGAAGCCGTTGTAAGTCCTCCTTCCGGCGCAGAATCGTTCCGGTATGTGTGTAATAATCCATATCGGCAGCGGGACACGCCGGAAACACACCGTCTGCGACATGATCCCTCGCAATCTGTGCATCAGACAGATTGAAATAATCGTGCCGGATGCAGGACTTTCCGGAGAGATTTACATCCCATGTGACATCCAGCCAAGAGGGACGGTCGCCAATTTTTACAAGATTCCATGCATGAGACACATCGCCGGGCGCAGGATTATCTGGTCTGCTGGATTTCCCTGTTACCACAACGCATTTGATATTCAGAGCATTGAGAAGCAGTTTCACGGTCTTGGCAATGCCCTCGCACACGGCAGACTTATAGAAAAGAACGCCGAGAATGGTATTGCTGCGATTTGCATAAGCGTCAAGGTTATTTGCCGCCACATGGTCATAAAGGACATTGCGAACCAAGATGTCGTGCAAAGATAATTCCCGCTCGTAATCGGTGCTGCCATTTACTTTGGAAAGAATCTTTTGCAGAATGGTTTGGATCTTCGCCTGCATCTGCTTCGCTTCCTGCGGTGTGTACAGAAAGGATGGTTGCAGCACCTTTTCCAATGCCGTTATGTGTCCCGGGATATGCCGGAAATCTACATAAAACAAGTGCGGGTTGTCCATATCCACGGCATATAAAATCCTGACGGGATCAATGCCAAGCCCCGTGAGCGTCGGAATATGAATTTCCGGCGCAAAGGCTGTCAGCCCGTTGTAAATCGTCTTGTAGATTTTCTTTTCCCGGTCGGATAGGCGGGTATAATAATAGCGGTCGTATGTCATAAGCAAATAATTACTACTCTACATCAATTTCATATTCAAGCACTGTACCAAATAGCTTTTCAAAAGTTGAATCCATGGTATTATCTCCTCCTGATTACAATTGAGAATGTATCTATTAAACCGCATTTACCACCACGGCCATACGATTATTCGTCGTACATTTTAAATATCAGTGACAATGTAGTAAGTATGCCAAGTATTCCGGCGATTACCACAGGAATTGTCCATGTCGCTCCTTCATCACAACCATGAGCTCCCAAAACCAGCACAAAAAACGACCCTATTAAAGCCAGCCACGCTCCAAACCTTTTGAGGTGTTCGGAGCGCTCCGCCTTCATAATTTCTTCCCTTTCGTTTATTTCTCTTTGCCGTTGTTCTTCTATCATTCTTTTTCTTTCTATCTCTTCTTCTCTTCTTTGTCGTTCTTCTCGTCTTTTTTGTTCTTCCTTTCTTCTTTGCAGTTCCTGCTGATGCCGTTCCTTTTCTTTGTCTTTTTGTTCTCTCAAATAGTCAGCCCAAATCGGCGGAGCATCCTTAATTTTTGTTCCATACTGTTTCTCCGCCGTCTCATAATCAAAAGGTTCTTCTTCCGTCTGCCCACAACGACTGCAGTATCGTTCTGCCGTTTTTTCTTTTTCGGCAGAGGGATGCCAACGGTTCCATGCGTGTCCAAGCGCCTTTATTTTTCGTGTTTCCGTAAAATTACACTTCCGGCAGAAGCGTGTTTCTGTCCCGCTATGGGTACAATCGGCATGCGTTTTCTCAATCCAATCGCTGAAATCATGCTGTTCGGCGGGAACGGTACGGGTTTCCGTATAGCCGCACAGCTTGCATATTCTTGCTTCTGCCCCTTCGGTCTCGCAAGTCGCGGACGTGGTGACTTCCCAATTCCCGAATTCATGTTCTCGTTTCGGCAGCGTCACAATCTTTTCGGCACCGCAATTTTTACAACGCATTTTTTGTGCGCCATCCGAATCGCAGGTTGGCGCTACCGTTTCAACTTCCTCATAAGTATGCGGGAGTTTCGGTTTGTAATTGTCCTTATATTCATACCCGCAGGCGCATGAATGTAAAGTATACCCCTGCTCCGCACAGGTGGGCGGCACTACGGTGTCGATGTAGGAATGGATATGCGTCAGGTCATCGCTTTCGGTGTCTTTTTTCTTTTTACGAGGTGCGGCAGGCGCTTTTTTCTCCGGTTCCAGCTTTGGCTCTATCAATGCCGACTGCCAAAGAGCAAGCCCGGATTCCACCATTTTGCCCATCAAGCCGTAATTTTCTTGCAGAATCCGACGATAGCGGCAAAGATCCAGCTCATCCGCTGCCCCCTTGCTTTGCATTTCTAATGTAATGCCAGCCGCCTGTATTGTGCAAAGCACATGGATCAGCCCCTTGGAACCGTTCGGATATAAGTCCAGCAGAATGGCTTTTAGCTTTTTGTCATCCGATAAGCAAGCCGGATATTGTGTGATAACTGATTTTAAGTTGATTTGTTCCATGTCATTTATCCATTCCTACATTGTATCATACTCTGTCCGGGAATCTTATTTCTTGTACTTTTCCTTTATCTCAAGCCACTTTTCGTGAATCAAAACTGTAAACGAAGCGATCCCCTCTAGGAATTCCGCTTTGAAATCATCACTCTTGGAAGAATCTCCATCGACGAAAGCTAAACCAGCGACGATTGCCATTGTAATATCCTTCAGTTCGTCTAAATAATTTCTTGGCGTAGCTGCATCAACAATTGCAAATGGTGCTACAAAAGATTCCGCAGAATCATTCATGATCTCAGTAGTTACATTTGAAATTTTAGTTCTTAATTCCTGATCCATTTCTCCGAGGTCATCCCAACTGATATCCCGCCACGACAGATATCGATCCTTCATTATACTGTTTGTTAAATTCATCAAATCGGCGTAATCTGTAATTCGCTCGATAAATACTTTTTCGTTTTCAACAAAAACACCGTCTTTCAGCGCAACTCTTAAAAGAACACACTGAAGAAATAGGTCGTAGTGCGACAATGCTTCTTCTACAGAAAAATCTTTTGCAACGGTTTTTGTCCACACGGAAAGCTCTTTTATCAAATCCTTTGCTTTCTCATATTCTGCGCAAGCATAATTGAAGGCATCTCTTGCAGACATAGAAATTTCCTCATCTTCTTCCAGTACACAACCACAGTAGATACATTTCTCCGCTTTGTCGCTGACTCGTTTTCCGCAATTCGGGCAAGTAATAAGTGCCATTGTTTTTGTCTCCTTTATATAATTATTTTTTATTCAAACTGATCTTCCCAATAGTAATCGGGGTAATCCGGTTCTTCATTATAATCCGGGGGGTCGGGATCAAACAGTTCCTCGTCAAATGGTTCGCTGATATCCGAATCGCTTGGCTCAAAGTCATCGCAGGGCTCGTCTTCATCATCCGCCTCTGCTTCATCCACTTCCGTAAAATATGTTTTCGGGCAACCGCAAGTGGGACAGGCTTCTGCTTCTTCCGAAACAGCCGTGCCGCAATCCGGGCAAAGTCTCTTTCCGCAAACGGTAAAATGTTCGCGCGGACAACCGCAAATATCGCATTCTATGGCATCGTCATTCAGCAAATGACCGCAATCCGGGCAAATCAATTTTTCTAATGGTTGTGCCGAAGATGCCTGAATGGTTTCGTGTCTTTTTTCGCTGTTGCCCGACAAAAGAAACACCGATTGCCACATATCAAGTGCAGAATTGACAACCTTTCCGGTCATACCATAGTTATCTTCCAATATTCTGCGATAACGGCTCAAATCCAGGTCGGTAATGCTTGATTTACCTTTGAGCTCCGTTACAATACCGACCGTCTGAATCGTACACAAAACGCAGATTAAGCCCCTTGAAATATTCGGATATAAATCCAACAAAACCGCCTTCAGCTTTCTGTCATTGTCCAGGCAATCCGGGTGTTGCAAAATGACAAGTTTCAGGTCAATCGCTTCCATAACACTCACTTCTTCCTGCAAATAATCGCCACGCTGAGGTCATCTCCGCTTCCTTTTTCGGATAGGCGGGGAAAATAGGAACGGATGAGGATCATAAATAAATTGTCATTTTATCTTACTCGTATAGATATTTCATGTGATTCATGATAAATGAGTTAAGACCGTACCCGCGTTCAGCTAACGCCTTGGCCTCCTCAACAAGATCTTCCCCTGCAGATTCATACGAATAACGATATATTCTATAACTTCCGTAAAACTTCACATCAATGTAAGTTGAATGAATTGAGTATGCCTCGACATTTGAGTTTCCATTTAGATTTAGATACCTTTCCATATCATCTTATCTCCTAATATTTTTAGAAATTATCTCCTACAGGGTCATAATTTGTAAATTCTCCTGCTTTGGCCTTTTCATTTTCAATAGTCGCGTTGTTTTTATTAATTTCAGATTGTATATTGTTAATTTTAACACCATATTCATTGTTTTTTTGCCGACGGGATTCATCGGCAGACAATTTTGCTTCTGCTGTAATCCGAGTTTGCTCCTCTATGGTTTTTAGAATTTTTCTTTTCAACAAGAATTTATAAAATGGAGTGCATTTTAGTTGTTCTCTTAGTGATGATTCAGCTTTTTCAGCTTCATAATACTGCATTTCTTCATTTGTTTTTTCATCTCTTTCTTTTTTTAATGCAATAAGATTCTTTTCATTTTCCGAATTCAAATCTAATAAATACGCAATTTTTTCATTACACTCCTTTATTTTTTGCTGTATTTCGCTATATTCGGCAGCGTGATTCTCCCAATACTCTTTAACCGCCTTTTCCTTTTTTTCTTTTTTGATTCGTTCTTCTTCTCTTTTCCGATCTTCCTCTTCTTTTCGTCTCTTACTCTCTATTTGCTTTTTCAGTTTCTTGAATTCTCGAATATTGCATTTTACTTTTTCATTAATTTTTGAATCGTATTTCTTTACAAATTCAATAGCAGGTTCATTTCCACGCTGTGCTGCCATCCTATAGTATTTTAGTGCTTCATCATCATTTGGAAGCACACCATATCCTTTTTCATAGCATAGTGCCAAATAGTACATGGCGGAATCATCATGTTTTTCAGCTGCCTTTTGAATATAATTATATCCTCTTTCGTAATCTCGTTTTATTCCATACTTTCCAAACAGATATATTAGCCCTAGAATACAGTTAGCGGTTGCGACACTTTCAACATTTCTTGGATCTTCCGCAATTGTGGACATTTTTCTCAACCCCTCAGGAATATCTGCTTCAAATTCTTTATCACCTTCAAAATATAATTTTTCCAAAAAAATGCAGCAGAAAGCATTGCCCATAAATGCGCCCTTGGTGAATACTAAAACTTCATTTCTTGTTGCCTCGAAACGCTCCCTATAATCATCTGAAAATTGTCTGTCGTCGGCTTGTGCCAATACCGACAAGGTGTCCCATGCTTTGATTAAACCTTTATTTGCAGCGTGTTCAAGCCAATACCTTGCTTTTTTTATTCTAATGCCTAAATCTATGTTCTTGTCATTATAGTATTTTTCTCCAAGTTCGTACATTGCATATGGGTCTTCGGACATTGCTTTTCGAAATAACTCTGAGTTTTTATACTCCGAAAAAAAGCCTTTTATATCCTCGGTGCTTCCACAATGTGGACAATGCCCGTGAAAATCCAAATGATTTCCGCATGACGAGCATTCAAGGTAAATTTGTATGATGTCGTTTGGTATATATGAGCTAAATTCATCGTACTTGAAGTTTTCATTTTCCGTCATTGTAGAATTTAACATTGAGGTTTCCGCCTCAAATGTATTTGCCCAGATTTTCAAAGCTTGGACAGTGTCATCTTGTTTTATAGCTTGTGATGATGCCCCATCAGAAATTATTTTTTTGATATCTGTTTCTTTAAAATATCCATCTTTGAGCAAATTTGCAATGTCCTTCGAATAAACATACAATATAGCGTCAACCACCGACTTTTTTATTTCAGGATAAAAATCCATTATGTAAGCCCTAAACTTCTCTTTATCATCAAGACATTCTGTATTATCGAATACAAGTGACTTTAAATTGTAATTATCCATTTGTAACTCCTTTAGTCATAAAAATAAATTGCTTGCACTAGGCGCAAAATAATCGATTATTATTTGTTTCGCTAATTTGCTTGTGTTGGCTACTGGACTGAAAGGTTTGATATTGTAACTCTTCATTCACTTCTTCCTGCAAATAATTGCCACGCTGAGGTCATCGCCGCTTCCCTTTTCGGAAAGGCGGGGGAGAAATTCGGCAAGTTCGGCGTGGGCATCCTTGCGTTGCTGCTCCCGGTAGCCCGCAAAGATGTTTTCCATAAAGCCGAGGTATGCCTGCTCTGTCTGATAGGAATTGATTATTCCGTCCGTAGTCAGGATCAGTCCCTGCACAGCCCGCCGATCCTTCAGGCGGCAGAAGCAATGCTTGAATGCCACATCTGCGTCACTGTTGCAAAGAGAAGTTGTCAAATTGAACTGTAATTCATCGTCTTCCAGCTGCGGGAACAGGTGATTCAATAATTGCGCGTGCAAATCCCGTGTCAAAAGGCAAGCGTTTCCGTCGCCGAGCTTCAGAACGAAAAAGCAGGAATCTGTTAGCACTGCCGCAATGAAGGTCGCGCCGTAGGCTTTGACGGGAGATTTCACCAATGCGGCGCGGTCGCCGTCCTCCAGTGCCCGATAGCGGTCATCGGTATCCAACGGACGGTCGGCAAGATCTGCCGCTACCCGTTCATGCCAATGCTGAATGATGGAACGCTCCAGTTGCGAGAGCATTTTCTCCCGCTCCCCATTTTGCGTGTAGAACGCCCGGCGAAAATCCCGATTGTTCTCCAGTGTCGTCATGAAGGTAGAGAGAACCTCTTTTCCGACCTCGCAGGCAAAGCGGGAACCCGTTGCACTGCGGATATATTTCTCCCCGCCGTGCCCGTCACTGATGATGATTCCGTCGTATTTCTTCTCCTGCCAGCAGAGGGACGAAT
>ERZ780149.2152-NODE-2152-length-19020-cov-2.913736_pt1 | contig 19020 bp, 14 predicted proteins | sample MGYA00511367_ERZ780149 | MGnify/ENA primary metagenome ERZ780149 (study PRJEB29588, sample SAMEA2153852) | human gut metagenome | biome: human gut; feature: human-associated habitat; material: faeces | place: Denmark | collected 2008/2010 ... | reverse complement strand
AAGGTCAACGTGCGAACGGGCAACGGCACGGGCTTTGGCCGCATCACGGCAGTCGCGCCCGGCACGACCTATGAATACGTCGCCACCGCCGCCAACGGCTGGAACGCCGTGGTGATTGGCTCCAGAGTGGGCTGGGTTTCTGGAAAATATTCCCGGATCATCTGAACATCGCTCGGCGAGAGAGACAACTTCCGCCGAGCTTTTTCTACGCAAAATAAGAAGCAAAAAGCCTTTCTTTTCAGGGTTTCCTTCTATAACACTGGAGGCGGAGAACATGGAATTACGCTGGATGGATGAGCGAACGGCCAAGGTTGCAGACAACCCGAAGGTAACGGTACAGTTTGCCGAGGCCGAAGACGCACAGCTTATTGACAGGGTTTTGGGTATGCTATTGCAGGTGTTCTCCGAATAACGGTTAATTGGAAGGAGCAAGCACTCATGACGCGAGTTTATACGCTTTATCGCGTATCTACTGTAGGACAGGTGGATCACGACGACATTCCAATGCAGCGAATTGCCTGCCACGAGTTTGCACAGCAGCAGGGCGATTGGGAAATCGTCAATGAATTATACGAGAAGGGCGTTTCGGGCTATAAGGTAAGTACCGATAAACGAGATGCAATTTCACAGCTAAAGGTAGATGCGCTGGCCGGAAAATTTGACGTACTGCTGGTTTTCATGTTTGACCGTCTGGGCCGCCGCGACGATGAAACGCCCTTCGTGGTGCAATGGTTCGTTGCTCATGGCATCCGGGTCTGGAGCGTCAAGGAAGGCGAGCAGCGTTTTGACAATCATGTGGACAAGCTGCTCAACTATATTCGCTTCTGGCAGGCATCCGGTGAAAGCGAGAAAACCTCCATCCGTATTCGGGAAAAGCAGACGCAGATGACCATTGCCGGTGAATACCACGGCGGCATGGTTCCCTTCGGCTTCGACGCCATATGCACTGGGCGAGTAAATAAAAAGGGCCAGCCAGTCAAAGACCTGGTACGCAACGAGGCCGAGGCCGCCATCAAAGCAGAGCTTTATCACAAGGTCGTGGATGAGGGTTATGGACTGCATCGCCTTGCAAACTGGCTCAACGAGCAGGGCATCAAGACCAAGCGTGGCACAACGCTGTGGCGTAACACCTCTGTACGCGCCATGATCGGAAATCCCATTGACCGCGGCCAAATGCACTCCGGCGACGTACTTTCAGAACCATTCGAACATCTGCGGATCATTGACGACTATTATTTCTATAAGGCGGTGGAGATCATCCGTGGACGCGCCTCCACCAAACGGGAAGGCCCGCTGCGCACGGATAGCGGCGGGTTGCTTACCGGCATGATCTACTGCGGAGAATGTGGCGAGCGCCTGACCATCAACCACTGCCGGAAAGTAACCGATACGCTGGAAGGCCAGCGTGAATACCGATGGTCTGTATACCGATGCTACCGAAAAATCAATAGCAGAAAAACCTGCACTGGCCAGTCAACGTACAATGCTAAAAGAATCGATGAAGCGGTTCTGAGCATTGTGCGTTCCTTTTTTGCCCGCATTACGACATTGCCCGAGGCCGACCAAATGCAGGCGGCTATGCAGCGTGAAAATCTGATCCGGGAAAAGGCCATCCAAACCGCGGAGGACGATGTGGAAAAGGCGACTAAGGCTTTATCCGCACTGGAGGACGAAGCCCTTAAAACGCTGTCCGGCGAAAGCAAGCTGACGCTGGATACCATCAGCAAACTGATTGAAAAGCAGAAAGCCAAGCAGACCGATGCGCGCATGAAGCTGCAAGCACTGCTGGAAGAAAAGCAAACCGATGACGAGAAATTCAAGGCCAAGCAGGAACAGCTTCAACGTACAAAGGAATGGGCGCAGATTCTGGACATTGCCACACCGCCGCGTAAGCAAATGATTCTGGCCGAGATCATTGACCGGGTGGAGGTCAGACGTGGCTATGAGATCACCGTGAAATTCAAGCTGACCGCACAGCAATTCCTCGACCCGAATGGCTGCGAAACTATATCAAAAATTGCATCCTGAATAAGCTGATTTGCCGCCCTTTTCGGGCGGCGTTTTTGTTGTTCAAGAAAATTCAAAGAAAATTCATGGCGCATTTTGAAATCCTATGCTATAATGCAAAATGGAAGGGAGGGCTTGAGATGCAGGCTAAAGTAAATATTTCTGCCGCAATTCTTCAGTGGGTAATGCGGACGGTTCAGCTTGATACTCTTCCTCCGCAAGTAACTGACAACCTGTCCAAATGGATTAGTGGTGAAAAGGAACCTACTTTTAACCAAATCGAAAAAGTTAGCCAGGCGACAGGGATACCTTTGGGGTATTTCTTTCTGCAGCAACCTCCGCGAGAAGATGTTCCTCTAATGGAATATCGAACGGTGAATAGTATATCTTTTAGCCATCCCAGCCGAAATCTGATTGCGACCATTCATGATATGGAAATGGTTCAGGATTGGACACGGGAGCACATGATCGCAGAAGGGATTACTCCTCCTGCTTGTGTTGGTGCATTCAAAAAGCAAAAGGATACTGCCGTATGTGCTGCAGAAGTAAGGAAAATACTTGGGCTGTCTGAGAATTGGTTCGAGAACCATCGGACGGTTGATGATTCTTATCGTTTCATACGCAGTGCTATTAGCAATGCTGGCGTGCTCGTTATGATGAGCGGAATCGTAGGTAATAATACGCGCAGACCGTTAGATATAGAGGAATTTCGTGCATTTGCAATGATCGATGAATATGCTCCATTGATCTTTGTTAATACCAACGACTCCGCAAATGGTAGACTGTTTTCCCTGATTCATGAATTTGCTCATGTATGCGTGGGTGAAAGCGATTTCTTTAATGATAGAAATAGCGGAATGGCCGCTATTCGCCCTGTAGAAGTAGTGTGCAATGCAGTTGCTGCGGAAATCCTCGTTCCGCAGAGTCTCTTTCTTATGCAATGGGACAACTGTATACAGAATCATACCGACGAGGAAACTATCCAAACATTGGCTAATTTCTTTAAGTGCGGAATTACTGTAATTGCAAGACGCGCTCTTGATAATGGTAAGATTAGTAGCGCACTGTACCACGAAATCGCTGCGCTGGCAATTAAGCTATATAATGACAAAAGGCGGCGAGATAAAGAAAAGGGGGCTGGCGGTGGCGACTTTTATCGCACCGCATCTAATCGTATTGACAAGAGATTCTTCCGGATGCTTGCAAATAGCGTGTTAGAAGGCCAGACGCAATACACAGATGCATTCCGCTTGACCAATACAAACCGTTGTACTTTCGAGAGATTGGCAGAGGGCCAGATGGGTGGTGTGCAATAAATGGCAGAGCAAATGTTCCTCATTGATTCAAACTCATTTATCACACCATACCGTCAGTATTATTCATTTGATTTTGCACGCTCGTTTTGGGATCAACTGGAGCATAACATTGACAGTGGGAAAATAGCCATTTTAGACATTGTATTCGACGAAATACTCAAAGGAAACGATGAACTCAAAGATTGGGGTGCTGGATTAAAACCAGAACATTTCATTGACCATAGAGAGGCACAGATACTATCATACTACGGAGAAATAATGCAATACCTTCAGACAAGTCCTTATTATAAGGAAACTGCCTTGGCCGAATGGGCAAAGGCAACAGTTGCCGATCCTTGGTTAATTGCAGCTGCAAATGTACATAATTGTACAATCGTTACTTTTGAAGTGCCCAACTCAAACCCGAATGAGAAGCAGCCATGGAAAAAGGCAAAAATTCCAAACGTTGCCGACGAATTCGGCGTTCAAACGATTAATCTGTTCTCTATGATGCGTACTCTACAGTTCAAACTTTAGAGCAATTTGAATTCCGTCTTACAATGTCTTTTCTAAGAATAATGCTGCTCGTTCGAGTGGCATTATTTATTTGTGAGCCATTTTTTCTATGTATATTGCTCACTATGACGGCCATTTCGTTCACATCGGCAGTCAGAAACTATATATTGTAGTTCTTGATCGAAGTGATCAATATATTGTGCAATTCTATTTTCAATAAAACAAGTTAGACTCAATATACAGTTACTCATCCAAATAATGAGCACTATATATTGTGGTTGTATATGCAAACTATGCTGTATGGTAGAGCACATCGTTCACATCGATGGGGTCACAGGTTCGAGTCCTGTTGCGACCACCACGCGCCTGGCAGGCAGAAATGTTTGCCAGGCTTTTTCTTGCCTTACCACCATACTTGAAAGGATGTGAACCTCATGGCGAAATTCATCTCTCGCGAAAAGCTCAGTAAGAAGGCACGCAAGGAGCTAGACAACCAGAAGCGCACCGTCTGGGCATTCTCCCCTACGACTAAAAAGGTCGAAAGCAAAAAGCTTTACAACCGCAAGAAAAGTGCTCATGCTTGGAAGGATGACTTCGGCATGAGCGCCTTTTATTTGCCTTGAGCTTATTCTACGATAAATCCCTTTGCATTCAGTGCGGCCATGAGCGCCTCATTTGCCGGGCCGGATACCGTGCCAGTCTTGCTGATGGTGTAGTCGCCGATGACGTAGGCGAAGCTGGGTGCGTTCTGATATACAGCAGGTGCGTCTACGAAGGCCTTGACGGCTTCTACCAGCGCTTTACGGCGCTCGCCGGTTACGTGGAAGACAGCCTCCATATTTTCCGGCTCATGAGCTGTGATGGTCAATACCTGCCCGTTCAGTTCGGTGGTGATCTCTGCTCCCTGCGCAACGGCTTCGGCGATTTCTGCCACAGGCTGGCCCTCGGCCTCTGCCTGTTCCAATGCCGCCTGAAGCCCGGTTGCGATTTTCTCCGGCATGGGTGCTTCCTCCGGCTTGGCTTTCCGCGTTTTGCGTGTCCGTGCCTCCGGCCAGACCTTCGGCAAAACGCCTTCCTCGAACATGATCTTGAAAGTGATGGCTCCGGTAACCGGTACGCTGAATTCGAAGTCCTGATAGGGCAGCTTCTTGATCTCGTCGGGAATTTCGATGTTCTTGAAGCGCTTGACCTCCTTGCCGTTCTCAATGAAGCAAACCGGCACCGCGTCCCGAAGTTTCGCTGTGAGCTTTCCGCATTCCATGATGAATACCTCCCGTATTGTTGTGTGCCTTGCGGCTGAGTCACAGCTTACGCACGGGTGGTCAAAAAGCAAGCTCATACCGGCATTTTCTCAAAAGATTTTTGCGCTCCTTCCTTTCAGAAGGAAGCTATGCTACTGTCTGGGCGGAGGTGGCATTTATGCGAAAGATTTTAGAGGAACTCTACCACGGCAATCTGTCGGTGGACGGACGCACCATCCGGGCCGGGAGCAAATATGCCCGCGCGCTGGCAGAAGTGGCAAAAATTGAAGAAGCGATATACGAAAGACTTCCGGAGAAGGATCATGCCCTGCTGCGAGATTATGCGCTGGCCAGCGCGCAGCTGGCGAACGTGTCCATGGTGGAGGATTTCATCACAGGCTTTCGAATGGGCGCACAGATCATGATGGCAGTCTTGCTCCCGGACAGCCAGTCGCCGGAGCAGATCGGAAAAGCATCTCACGACGAATACCCCGGCGCTATGGCCGGGTCGAAATTATGCCTGTTCGAATGGTACGTCGCAGTCGCCGCATACCACGTTGACTTGCCGCGTGGCGCGAATGATGGCTCCGCAATGCGGGCAGACGTACTTGATGCTGCGGTTCTTGCTGGTGCTGCGCCCGCCTTTGATGGTCGTAGTCGTTTCGCCGCCCTCGTCATCGTCGGCTTTGGTTTTGATTTGGAGCGTCGTTTTGCGGCTGGCGGTTATATCCTCCACGCCGGGCTGCTGGGCCAGCCATGCGGCGGTTTCTTCGGTCAGCGTCGTGATCGTCCAGCCGTAGGTGGCGTGATGCTCGATGTGCAGGCCATGGGTTTCGGCAGTTTCCTTGAATTTCTTATTGTGGTAGTATCCGTTGTTGCTGACGTCTTTGATTTCATGGGTCAGGTTGTAGAGGTGCGCCATTTCGTGGAGCATGGTCGCCGCAACCTCTCCAATGGGCCGGTCGATATACTCGGCGCAAATGTTGATCTCCCGGTACGCCTCACCGCTGGCCTGCCAGATTTCATACACGCTGCACCAGCCGTAGGCTCCGCGCCCGCCATCCGGAGATACGGTGATGGCCGGGCGGGTAAGCTCGTCATTATAAAAGTGATGGTTGAAAAGGTCGAACATGGCCTCGGTCTTGGCTACGATTTCAGATACGCTCAGCATTGCTGTGGCCTCCCTTGTTTTGATGTGGTCACAGCTTATCCTTTTGAACATATCTTTCAAATCGGAAAAGCGTCCAAAGAAAGGCTCCCGGAACTTGCCAAAGTTTCCGGGAGAAGTCTCATGCCAAGTTTGATTGCTTTTGCAGAAAACGAATGTCACGCTGAGCTGCTTCGCCGAATACCTTGGAGACAATCTGTTGGCATTTGGGTGCTGGAATTGAAGCGTTTGTGATCAGATGTTTCCGCATAATTGCTTGGATCATTATACGCATATATTCTCTTTTCTCATCTTTCATCAGACGCATAACTTCGGTGAATAACAAATCTGTGTTCCCGCAGTTCTCAATAAACAATAGTCGCTGCAAAATCACGGCTGTCTCGGTACCCACATCATCGCCAATCAGGAGTTCAAATGTTTTGCCATCAGTGGCATAGGAGGCAACACGATTATATGTCTCAAGAATAATACAGAGAGTAAAGCTCCTTAGAAGTCGCCTTACATTGTCGATGGTTAGTGGCTTAGTAATGAGCTTTTTGGCGAATAGCCGTTCTGAGTAGCTAACAACACTACGACAAAAACCATCAAAATCATCTGCTAACGGAGAAAGCACTACATTTAGCAATCTGCTCGGGTAATCATATAAACAACTAACAATCTGCTTCTTCTGTGGTACTTTCATGGTGCTATTGAACGCTGGAAGCGCCCGTGCCAATATCTCAATGTATGATATTGCACGACGTAATTGATTTTCTTCCGTTTCGTAGTCATGAATATCGTAATCATAGATACCATGTGTGCTTACAGTCATATTCGCAGTTAAGTTTTCTTCATGTTCCTCCTTTGCATCCGTAAATCTCTCTCTGTCGGTTTGCGTGGGCGTACCTATAGTATTGGGGTTATCTACTCCAAAGAAGGCAAAACTATTTCTATCAAGGTCAATTTTGGACCATGAAGAAAATGTTGTCGCTGCAATGTCAGCTAGCATTGTTACGATCTGCATATTCTTAGAAATATAAATCACGAATAATAGAATATCAGCATTAAGCCCAAAACCTATATACTTCACACACTCTTCTATGTCATGATAATTTCGATTGTTGATGCAATCCCGGCAGATGTATTTCGCAATAAAATACGACAAATAATTCTTGTTAGAGAATGTATAACTCAGACTACTACCAGCGAATTTCCATATCTTTGTGCTGAACATGCTGTCGACAAAAGATCGCACGTTTATTCTAACACCATAGTCGTCTTGATATTGGGAGATAGCTTCTTCCACTTCTGTAGGCGTTAGAGCCTCTTTCTTTTCAGTGTGCATCCGATATGCTAGCTGTTCGAGGACAATACAGTATTCATCAACATGATTGCTACTTGTACTTGTTAGCAGAAGAGAGGTGATATTATGCTCAAAAATCTGGCTGAAAAGCTCCTCACTATGCTGATAGCTGTGATTGTTATCACCAATAAAGAATTTCGTGTATTGGATGATGAACTCTGGGTTTAATGTAAACATGCTTGTGTGGTTTTGCACAAGCGTAGATATTGCATTGTTCACTCTTTCTATTTCTCTTTCCGATAGAGTATTTAACGCTACGCAGATGTTACGAACAAGCTCGGTTCTTTTCTTCACGAAGAAAGGAGCTATATCAAATACACGTTGAGAACCCTTTTCTTCAATTATGGTATTACATATTCCAGATTCAACATCGAGACTGCTTTCATCTACATCAGAATGTTTGGCAATGATGATATGTCCGAAAAAAGTACTTAATTGATTCAGGACTTTGGCCTTGTTATTCTCGTTAACCGTATCCCAGTTATCAATAAGTAAAACCTTTTGAGAAGGATCTTCCTGTTGAAAGCGCGCTTGAACATCCCGTTTGTTTCCGTATTGGTCAGCAATTAAGTTATGGAGCAAATTCTGAATGACAGTTGTCCTTGTTAATGTAGCATCCCATAGTAAAGGACGGTATTTATCACTTAGCTTCAAATACAGATAACGCAATAGTACTGTTTTACCAGAGTTAGTTTCACCGTTTATATAGAGTACCTTCTGCCTCTCAAGTTCTTCAACGAAGTCATCTAATGCTGAAATAGAATCACAATTACCATACTTTGTTTTTGAATGGCTGGTTAATTTCGGGAACACAAAGTAATCCCAAAATGTATCTGATATATTATGCCGTGGATCTTCTTGAATGCTCTTCAAAAAAGATGGTAATGGCCTAAGCGAAGATGCCTTAGCTTCGATTGGAGCCGAGTCAATTATGATATTATGGAAATATATTTTCGATTCCGGATTCCACGTGAATTCGAAGCCTGTAAATAATTTCTTTTCCGTATCGATGCAAATGGCATTAAAGCTATCCTCATATTGCAGATTTTTAAAGTCCATAGCACCTGCGGCAGATACTAAGATCCCAGCAGAGTTATTTAGTTTGACCTCCCTTGTAGCGCCAATATGGTCATGACCGGTCAGCAAAAATTCCGAATTGTCATAGATAACTTTCTCAAGGTTTTTTTTGCTCTGCCACTCAAACCATTCAATGCCATGGTGCATCATTGTAATACAAATATCCGCATTGGCATTTCTCGCCAATAAGTATAATTTCCCATCAGGAAAATAGTGCAGCTGCTTATCATCTGGCTCCAATGTTGAAAAAGGAGCTGTGTTAATTAAGTTAAGCTGGATATGATAATCTCCGATTTCATAGTTTTTCTTATAGATTAGACGGTCATTCCATATACGATTGGTAGCAATGTCTTTTGAAAAGTACTCATCCATTAAGGCAAATTCGTCCGTCAAGTGTTGATCAGCAGTTCCGGAATCGAGATACTCTTGTATTTGCTCTCTTTTTCGGCTATCCGAATTTAGGCATATATCATGATTACCCGGTACTGAAAATACAGGGATGTAGGCAATTTTATATTTATCTTTGATCGCATGAATGAGGCAACCAAAAGTACGCTTTGCGTTTGCATATTCCTCTGCTTTGCTCGATTGCGCCATATCTCCGGAAAATGCTATAATGCAATTATCAAATTGTCCACAAACGCGAATGGCTTCTACGAAACGGTCAATCTTTGTCCTATTATAGTAAAATGGTTCAGGTGTATGGAAATCACTCATGTGAAGTAGCAGAATTCTCATGTATTCCTCCTGGTTTGCATGTGTAAAAATGGGCCTTTCCTTTGCTTCGTAGAAAAGGCCCGTGATTTAGTTATTCGTCAAATCCGAAATCTTCCACGTGCAGGGTCTTGCAGTTCTCCGTTACTGTACGCACCGTAGTAACAGGCGTTCCATCCGGCATAGTGGCCTCGACGAGCAGCTTGATTTCTACGTTCGCACCTTCAACCTGCATCAGATGGCTGATGACTTCATCCATCAGGTTTCCGATGTTCTTTATAACGCGAGTAGTATCAAGTGTGGCCGTCATGGCAAAATGACGATTTTGGGGTTGCTTCGGCTGCGGTGGTGTTGGCATATCGGTCTTGGGGCCAGGCTGAACCGGCGGGGAATCAACCGGGAGAACAACTGGCTTTTCCTCCTGTGCTTCAGCGGCCTTCTGCTTCAGAGCAGCCACCTGCTTTACGAGATAACCAGACCTGTCGATGAAGCCAACATACTGATTGTACTTCAAGGCAATGTATTTGCCATCCGCAATACCATCCGCGTAAGCAAAATAGTCATCGGTATTGACGCCGTTTTGAATGGCCGTCTGCAGCACATCGAAAGAAGCGAGGCGCGGCAAATAGCAGTAGGTGCATAGCAGCTTCCAAAGCTCGCCAACATTGATGTCGTTTCTATCTCGCCAAAGCAGATTGTCAAGCTGCATGTTCAGGAGTGCCGGAGCCCACTGAGTAATCAACTGCTCGTTCTGCTGCATCTTTCGGGCAGCTTTGGTTACAATGCTATCCGTGCCGCCGCGAATGCTGATTTCGTCCCAAATGATGGTTTTGAGATCAATCTCGCGGTCGATATATGGAACGAGCAGGTGACAGTAGGTTTCAAGGATGCGGGCATCAACGATTTGGTTGCTTCGACTGAGGCTACTTTCGGTCTCGCGATTCTGCGCTGCGTCCAAGTTCAGGTCAATGCTGTCCTCTTTGATGGATTTCCACGCGAGGAAGCGCTTAATTTCTTCGCGCAATGCAGACATCATATTCTGATCAGGCGCAATGAAAGCAAGCATATTGCGATAGATGCGCGGCGCAGTGCCACGGGTATTAAGAATGTTCTCTGCAGCCTGAATTGCGTTATCCTTAGGAGTATTGGATTTGTAGGTCTGGCGGTATTTCAGAATAACAAGCCCAACATCCTGTTCGTCGCTTACATCCATGGAGCTGTCCGGGCATACATGAACGCGGCCAAAGGGACGATCCTTGCGAATCGCCTTCAGGCGACGCTCAATTTCCATCTCGACTTCTTCCTCAGACCTCTGGCTGGCGCGATCCTCGACGGTCTTACGAAGCGTGGGGCGGGTATCATACCAGAAGCGGTCGTTGGAGGGATTGCTGTACAGGTAGGTCAAACTGGACTGCAATGTATTGAGAGCATCATTGAACGTTGCAATGTTCTCCCCCGGCTGTACTACGCCAAGGCGAATGCGGGATGCCTCCAATCCGCGCACGGTCTGGCTGCGTTCGCTGGGTGCAGAACCCAGCATAATCGTGCGGGCCACGCGGCGTGCAGCCATGTATTTGCCAAAACGGGGATTTTCCCTATCCTTGATATAGGGAATAGAATTGGCACCATCTACCTCGTGATCGACGATGGCGTTCCAGTTATCGCCTACATGGCGGGTCAGTTCATCGCGAATCGCAGAAACGTCTAATGAAAGGGAGCCAGGCATAATCAGCAGCCCTGCGTCCTGATTCATCCAGAGATTATGTACCACGGCGGCCATCAGGCGCAGTACGCCGCGGGTTTTCTGGAAGCGCTCGATGGTCGCCCAATCCTCATAGAGACGGTCGAAGATTTCCGGATGAATGGGATAGCAGCTCTTCATGCGCTGAAGATAGTCCACTTCTTTCGCTTCCGTGGGGAAATCGGCGTTGTTTTCCTGATACATTTGGCTGAAGGCCTGGCAAACAGCATCTCGCCCTGCTTCGTCCTTGCAATTCAGGAATAGACGGCGGCGTACAATTTCAAAGCCTTCGTTGGCGGCGACAGGCTTCCAGATAGATTCCATGCGGCCGAAGGTATGCTCAATGGCCTCCAGAGCCTGCTGCCCGGCCTCGCCGCCGATTTCTACATTGGATTCGGGAATCGAGGCGACCACCAGACTGTTCTGGCTGGCGCGGGCGGCCTCCGTGATCTCCTGAATGAAGGAAATCATGTTGTCGAAGCTGCCAGCGGGAAGCCCGTCCACCTTCCAGAGCTTCTTGGCATAGGCGACCAATTCATCCACCAGCACGACGCAGGGGCCGCAGGCGTCGAAAAGATTCTTGATGGTTTCCGATCCGGGCGAAACGCCCTTCTTGTCGGCCTCCTTCACCAGATCGTAGAGCTTGGGATTGCCCGCATCCATTGCCAGCTGGGCGGCCATTTCGCCCCAGAGCGTATTGATGGTAATGCCCGGAAAATTCGGAAGACGCTTGCTCTTGGAGGGATCGAGCGCCGTGCCCACCAGCACCGCGACGCGGCAAATGGGCAGCTTGTCCATTTCAGCCTCTTCAAGCGCCGGGCGCAGATTGGGCAATTTGGCCAGCGAGGCGCGTCCGCGAAGCAGATGATACAATGCCAGCATACTATGGGTTTTACCACCGCCAAACGCTGTTTTCAGCTGAATGACCGGCTCGCCATCCTTGCCGCCGACGCGGCGCAGCGCCTGAACCAGCAATCCCTTCATGCCTTCGGTGACATAGGTGCGGCTGAAAAATTCGATGGGGTCGCGATATTCGTATGCGCCCTCGCCGCGGGCGACCTGCGCAAGGTCTGCAGCGAATTCTGCATTTTTGTAGCGTCCCTGCGCTACGTCAGGATGCGGCTCAATGACATCTCGCCAGCATGGCAGGCCGGACATGGGCGTGCTCTGCATGACGCCCAGAGATTTTTTCTTGGCGGTCGCCTCCACATTATTGCTGGTGGAGGCCATGGAGCCTTCCTCGCTGCCATAGCGCACGGTGCGCAGCAGCTTCTGGATTTCCTCCTGCGCCTGCGAATCGATCTCGCCGGCCAGCAGCGAAATGGTGTCCAGCGCGCGCTCCGTTTCCCGCTGGGTAAAGTCCGTGCCGCCGATATGCGCCCATTGATTGCGGAAATCCTTGGCTTCCTTGGCCCAGGAGCGCGCGGCGTTGGGCAAAATATATTTGAAAAGATTGCCCCAATGGCGGTCGATCAGATTCAGGCAGGCCGCCACGTCTAAAGAATCCACGCGCTGGGCGAAATCGTCGCCATAATACAGGTCGCTGCGCTCACGATCGCTCAGCATACTCATAATGCCCTCCGTCCACCAGAGGTCATTGCCCTTGTAATCCGGAATCTGCATGATCTTCTGCACGACATACGGAGCCAGCTGTTCGCGGAGAATGCTGAACGCCTGCCCAATGATTGCATGATTCGTCATTTTTTATTCCCTCCTGTAATGCGCCTGGATTAGAAATCCATCTTCATCTGTTCCGGTTTCGCGGCCTGCAGCTGCGCGGCCATGTTCTGAATATCCGGCCATGCTACGACGAGATTATTGTAGGCATAGCCCTCCTGCGCCCAGTTCTTGCGCTCGCAGATGGTGTACAGGCGATAGGCCAGCGCTTTGGCGTCCTCGCCGTTGCTGCCGAAAATATCCATCACGATTTCTGCGCAGGTCTTTACGCCGCCCTTTTCCATGGCATGGGCAAGCTGCTGGGTCAGCAGCCAAATGCATTCCTCGTGCGCGTCCACCTTTTCGGGAATTTCTTCGCGGGTCAAAAGGCGCACCTGCCCCTTGGAGGCGGCCATTACGCCATGCTCGGTCAAGGCCTGCACGCTGGTGTTCTTGGCGCGGGCGAGGATGTCCGCGTCGCCGAATTTGATATTGTTGAAGGCGTACTGGCTAAAGAGCTCTACGCAGAAGCGGCTCTCCCGATCCAGCTCGCCCTCCTGCTCGTTGTAGAAGGCGTCCAGCTCCTGATTGATGATCTGCAGCGCGGCGCGCACGCTCATGGGCTTGCCGTCGGATTCCAGCACGCTCTTATAGCGGCTGAATACGCCGATGCCGGGGCCGATGGCGGACTGCGCCAGGTCGACAGGGGCAATGTTGGCGGATTGCAGCTTTTCCAGCGCCAGGCGCATTTCCCGGTGGAGGGCATTGATGAACTCTCGCCGGGTGCAGCTGCCCGCCGTTTCCGAGCGCTTGCGGCAGACGAGGACGATGCTGGAGGCGAGGGCGTTGGTACCGCTGGCAATCTGACGAACTGCTAATTCAGTACGCATTGGCCATGTTCCGGTAATGGCAAAACCAGCGCGAATGATTGCTGATAGCATGGTTTCCCAACCTGTTGAAGCGGTAGTATCGTTATCATCCGTTTCGCTTTGCTTAAACGCATAATAAATCGTTACTGGGATATCTTCCCGTGCATATTGGTATAGACGAAGACAGGTATTAAACATTCCATCTTCGAAAAAATCGCGTGCCCTTTCAACGCTGCCTTCATGACGATAAGGCGTTGCAATTAGTTCTTCTTCTTTAGGCACAAGCATTGTACGAAATACCTTCGGATAAGTCTCCTTGAGTGCTTGTCTTAACCATACATAGAAGAAGTCCGACAAATCAGCATATCCAATGTTATCATAGTAGGGTGGGTCAGTAGAAATTGCAATATTCCTCAATCCATTATCACTTTGAGCATCAAACTGTCGAACGCTTCCATAGGCTGGCGTGTTTGGAAGATACTTTACAGCTTTATATACCCATTCGAGCATATTGTTGTAGCTCCCCGAGGAAGAACAAAATGGATTTGCTTCCGCATAATCCCATACCATGGGAATGGCTTGCCTTCCGAATACATTTCTCATCTTTTCTCCCGCAGAATTCCACGAGCAAATCGACGAATGGTAGTCCGCCATCTTATCCACAATGAACGCCAAATACACCCCTACAGCTTCGCCATAGGCGCGGGCACCGGTGCCGCCTTCACTGAGAGCGATATGATCGTTGTACATTCCGGCCGCCACAGCGTCCGCCTCGGCCTTCTTCTGCGCTTCTCCCACCAGCGCAGAAAATGTCGTCAGCGCGGTGAGCTGGCGATTGGTGAAAAGCTGGCTGTAATCAGTCATACCAAATGCAGGTGGGCTGAACCAGCGGGGATTTGTGGGCATTGCTCCATCAGGATATTCTTCGGGTTTCGGTACATCTGCTGCATGAATATGCTCGCTATTGGGTGAAAGATAAATCCGCCCTTTTTTGCCCTCGGCAACGATTGCCATGAGTTGTGCTCCAATGTGACCTGCCTTGCCTTCTTCCTTTGTATAGGAATCTAACGTAATCTGTCCGCAGGAAGGGCACATAAAAGCAGCTCCCCGTCCCTGTTTGGGAGAGGTATTGCTTGGAAGCTTTGTTCCTGTATGAACCGTAAACGTGCAGTGGTCATCTTCTACTTGTGGTTCAACCCACGCATAATTGCCCTTCTTTTTTGAAAGTATATATATGTGCTGGTCAACGGGATAGTACACCCACACGCCGGGTTCGGGCATTTGACCGTTCTTGCCCAAATCCACGCAATAACGGTGGCTTCGTCGCCGCCCTGGGTCTGCGGAACCTTGACCTTCGGATACAGGTGGCCGATGCGCTTATAAGCCTCCTGCTTCATCCATTCGCCGTAATAGCGCACGTCCTCCGCCAGACCTGCCGCGCCCTTGGGTGCAGCAGAACCGCCCAGATGACCGCGGCTTTCCGGGTTCACGGGGCGCATATTGGCAAATTTCGGTGGGATTTCGATCATGGCCTTGTTAATCATCACGGCCACGGGGTTCAAGTCGTGGGCGTGCGCTTCCAGCCCCAAACGCTGTGCTTCCAGCGGAATCGCGCCGCCGCCTGCGAAGGGATCCAGCAACGCCGGAGGGTTGTTGTCCGTGGATTTCATGATCTCGGCTTTGGCTTCCGCCAGAATGCCTTCGTCATTGCTGTTTTCCCATTTCACCAGGCGCGTAAGGATATCAAACAGGCGCTCGCGCTCCTGCTGCTGGGCTTCCTCGGTGGGAAACTGCTCCGGATGGCTGGAGGGATCGTCTACCAGCGATGACCAGATGACGGCGCGCGCCGTGGCCAGGGGCCGCCTTGCCCACCATAGATGCAGCGTGCTGGGATGACCGTGGCGAATGGATTTTTCGCGGGCAGATTCCGCGTTGATCGCTTCCAATGGCAGGGCGACTTCAATCAGTTTCATTTTTGTTTCCATTTTCATTTCTCTTTCTGAATTCATCAAAGCTCTCAAACTCTTCCTGTTTTGTTCCTAAATCAATACGAATTCGATATTCTTCATCGGTTGTCTTTTCTATCACAAATTTGTATCGTTGTCTATATACCCGTTGATAAATATCCATATATACAACATCGAAATAATAATTTCCAAGGTCGTCTGGAGAATAATCCTGAATAAGAAATCGAAAATGAAACTCTTCTCCCACTTTCTTAGCTGGGATTATTATATATCGTGGCTCGGCGTCCATTTTATTTAACCCGAGTCTAATTATAGACGCCGTTCCATTACCTACATTCTCAAAGGCACAATGAAGGAATAACATGCGATGTCCCAAAAAGGACAACGAAGCATCTGAGTTCCGTTCCACGTAGAATCCACCATTCTCAATCATCGCCCATTGTTCTTTGGAGAAATCTGTTGTAAAGCTTTGTTGCCCATCCTTCCGCGTCAGACAAACCGAATCCAACAGATATTCTTTAAAAGTTTCCTCGTTATTTGATTCCTGTACTTGACCAGATTGCTGTGCATCCGAAAAACCATCCTCCGTCGGAAGCAAAAATAGATTGTATTTTCGTTTATTCTTATATTGCCTCATCACGAAAAAAGGAAGCGTCCTATTGATTAAATCCTGATGATACTGTTTTTGATTGGCACGCAATGTGATTCTAACACTTAACATTGTGGCAAGCGCACCACCAAGCGCACCGACAAGCGCGCTGAAGAACGTAACGAGATAAGAAAGCCAGTCACTCAACACTACCTGGTTCACATCTTGAACTGTTTCTTTTATTTGTGAATTTGAAATAACATTTATGATTGATTGTAAGATTTTCAACAGAAGCATCTGTTAAACCACATCCTTTCTGTCTTTGGTATTATATATTGAATTTTCACGCTTCAATACTGCCGATTTGCATGAGATCGGCAATGGCGTAATTGACGCTGCAAGCGCCGGTATCGGGCGCGGAGCGGAAAGGCCTGCGCAGATAGAGCGTATGCGTCTGGCTTCCGTCCACCTCGACGATGGCGAGGATGAATTCGTCAGGCTTGTTAAGCGCGGTCAGAATTTCATTGCGCGTGACGGTGACGGTTGCCGAGCCCTTTTGCCGCCCTTTTACTTCGATGAAGCGCAGGCACGGCCCGCCATGGCGCTGCGGCACGGGAATGGTTGATTCAATGTCGTAGCCGACGTTCTGGCTGCTTACATCGCACGGTGCAAAACCACGCTCCGATTCGCGCTGCAGGACGGCGTTCATGGCTGCCTGTTCGATGGCCGCGCGATCCTTGCCGAAAAGGCTTCCTGCATTCGGAATTCCCAGCAATCTGTTTCGCAGGCCCATCGGAATGATAAGTGCGCCGCCTGCGATGACCGGTGGCTTGGGCGATACTTTCTTTTCCTGCTCCAGCTCCGCCAGGCGCTTCTGCATACGCGCCTGCAATTCGTCCGCGCGCCGCTGGGCATTGACGCTGTTGAGCTTGGCATTCGGCTTGCCTGCGGCCTCTTTTTCTTTAAGGTCAATGGCGCGCATGTCCCAATACTGGATTTCGCAGGTCAGGCGATCCTTGACGGCCCTGGCCACCTTATCCGCCATCTTCTGCTTGTGCGCCCGGACTTCCTGATAATAGCCGGGCACGATATTCGCAATGGCATATTCCAACGCGCGATCCTCTATGCCGCTGGTGAGCCATGCCTGCGTTTGGGCGAAGGCGTGGATTGCGCTTTGCTCGTTTTCATCGGCCGGGCGATAATCCAGATACGGCGCGTAGCCCGCGCTGCGTGCATTCCCGTATTCGTCCATTTCCACGAACTGAAGCGTTTTGCTGATCACGCGCCGGGAGCCGTCCGGCAGAATGTGACCGTCCTGAATGGCGTTCTCGATATAGAACAATAGGCGTGCATTTTCGCCGGGATCGTTTTCGTCGATCAGGATGCTGCCGCGCTTCAGTACGTTGGCGTTCTGCTCGCGGATCAGGTCGATGACCGCCTCCATGAGCGGATGGCCGGGGCAAAGCTGGTCGGCGATGGGCTGCCCCTGTACATTGCAATACTGCTTGTCGAAGCACACGCGCTCATAGCGGGCGGCGACGGGAACGCCGAAGCCGATGATCTGGTCTCGGGAGCGCACCCGATAGGGCACGTTTATGATTTCATAGCGGCCTTCTTCGCGTTTGCGAATACTGCCGCCCAGGGAACGAAATGCCTCCAGAAAGAAGGCTTCGATGAAATGGGGCTGGAGCTTATGGGCTTCCATGCGCTCCATTTCCTCGCGAATGGCCATGACCTTGTGGACGTCCATGGTATCCTCGGTCAGCGCGCGCTCTTCGAGCAAATTGCGCAGCGCGTCGCGGTTCATGGATTTGTCCACCACCTGATAGAGTTTTGCCCGTGTCTCGGGGGAATTGCCGTAGCGGATGGCCTCGATCAGCAGATCGCGCAGGCTCTTATTTTCGAAAGATACCTTGCCGAGAATGTCAAAGACCTTTCCACCGAGAGCGTTGCGCTCTTCCTCCAGCTTTTCGAAGAGTCGCTGATAGACGGCGCCTTCGCGGGTCTCCTTCGAAACCAGATTCCATAGATGGCAGACCTCTGTCTGGCCGATACGATGGATGCGGCCGAAGCGCTGCTCGAGGCCGGGGTCGACCTGTTCGCCGTGGAGACGATGATGGGCGTGACGGAGTGCATGGCCGCGGTCGAGGCCATCCGGAGCCTGTGCGATGTACCCATTTTATGCACGCTCTCCGTCTATTCCGACGGCAAATGCTACTTTGACGGCTCCGCCGAGGAAGCGGCGGAGGTTCTGCCCGGTCTCGGCGTAATCGTACCCAAAAGAAGGATACGCGGCGCGGACGCCGTGGGCCTCAACTGCTCGTCTGGTCCTGACCAGATGGGCACGGTCGTGCGCATGATGAAAAAAGCCGCGCCGGACACTCCCATCGCGGCCAAGCCCAACGCAGGGCTGCCCACGATCACGGAGACCGGCGAGGCTGTCTATCATATGAATCCCGAGGACTTCGCGCGGCACATGCACGCGCTCAAGGCGGACGGCGCAAACCTTCTCGGCGGCTGCTGCGGCACGGGGCCTGCGTATATCGAAGCGCTCCGCGCGCTGCGCTGAGCCTTATCCGCCCAGCTTTTCGCGCAGATAGTCCCGCACCTGTGCAGGTGGAAGTCCAAGCGCAAAGCCGAACTCCCCGTAGAGCATCTCCTCGGCCATGCGCCAGCTGCGCAGTTCGGTCGAGTTGACGCCGCGTCGGCTGGCAGACGGGCTGTTCTGCTTGGCGTGGAGTGTCTTGCACAGGCGCAGAAGCGCAACGCAGTCGTGCCCGGATAAAATAGCGCGGTAATATTCGCCTGCTGCGCGGCTGTCCGGCGGCACATCTCCGA
>ERZ780149.2149-NODE-2149-length-19031-cov-4.583948_pt1 | contig 19031 bp, 18 predicted proteins | sample MGYA00511367_ERZ780149 | MGnify/ENA primary metagenome ERZ780149 (study PRJEB29588, sample SAMEA2153852) | human gut metagenome | biome: human gut; feature: human-associated habitat; material: faeces | place: Denmark | collected 2008/2010 ... | reverse complement strand
GTGTGCTTGTCTCACGCGCGCGCGTATGCGCGCGCGTTCTCGTATCAAGACAAGCACACGCCACGGTTGCAAATTGAACTTTTTAGCTAATGATATATAAGTCGTTAAGTACTTAAAGAATATTGATTTCAGAAGCAGCAAAAATAAAATAAATTTTTCTATTTATGACAGACGTATGTCAACTTATATATGTTATAATATTTGCAATGATTGTCAGTATCCTATTTGAGACATAGACAATGGCATTATCAAAAACAAAGAAATCTTTGCTTTTTTATTCGGTATAAGTGTGAGATCATATCATTAACCTTGACTTTTACGTTAAATTGTGTTAAAATAAGTTAAACGAATTTAATTTGAGGTGTATCAATGACCTTCGCCGAGAAAGTGAAATATGTTAGAGGCGTTTTGCTTATTAGCCAGAAAGATCTTGCAAAAGAGTTGGGCGTATCTAACGTAACAATAAATAGATGGGAAAACGGTGTTATCAACCCTTCATTTCTAACTGAGAAAAAGTTTGAAGCTTTTTGCAATGCTCGTGGAATTGAAATTAAGGAATAACATATGTGGTGTGCAAATTGTAACAAAACTTCATATTCAGATGTCTGTGAAGTCTGTGGCGGAAAAACACAGCAAGACACGCCAATAGAATTGTATTGGTGTGATTCTTGTCGTGTTCCAATAATACGCGAGTTATCAGATACTTCTCCGATGATTTGCCCGTCTTGTGGAAAGCCTATTCGTTACCTTGCAAAAGACTTAAGACCAGTTTTTCCTGAAGAACGATTGTTGCTTGAAGTTATTAAGGGCACTCCTCTTTCTTTTATACACTCCTCGGTGTGGGCATCTGGTAGTCGTTATTACATAGATGGAAAAACGGCAAATCTTTCTATAGAAACACTTAAAAAGATAGATGTAGAAAAAGTTGTAGGAACACTATCCCAGTATAAAGATAAAAATGATTACTCATTTTTCAATGAAAATATCAGGACTTTTATCGACTGCAATCGAGAAAGATTGGATTCAATAAAAAACGAAGCTACTTCGTTTGTTGTTGAGCAAGTGAAGCGGTTTCCTAATCATAAATTGGTAATTTCCTTCTCAGGCGGAAAAGACTCAACCGTTGTAGCGGATATAGTAACAAGAGCATTGAGTGATCCGAGCATAGTTCATATATTTGGAGATACGACATTAGAATTTCCGACCACATATGAATATGTAAGCAGATTTCGCAAAAACAATCCAATGGCAATCGTAAAAACGGCTAAAAATAAAGAGCAAGACTTTTATTCCGTATGCGACGAGATTGGTCCTCCGGCGAGAATGATGCGCTGGTGTTGCACTATGTTCAAAACCGGGCCGATTACTAAAGTATTGAATTCTATGTTTAAGGATTCAAAAATACTTACTTTTTATGGTATTCGTAAGCATGAGTCCGCCAGCCGTAGCAAATATGATAGAGTCGCTAACGGGGCAAATGTTAAAATACAAAAACAAACCGTTGCAGCTCCTATATTTTATTGGACCGATATTGAGGTGTGGCTTTATATGTTCGCTGAGGACGTCGATTTTAACGATGCCTATCGTTTAGGATATGACCGCGTTGGTTGTTGGTGTTGCCCCAATAATACAATCCGTTCTCAGTTATTGGCTAAAGTATATATGCCAGACAGGGCAAAAAAGTGGCGTGATTATTTAATTGATTTCGCGAAACGTCTTGGTAAACCGGATCCTGAAGTGTACGTCGATGACGGCTTTTGGAAAGCAAGACAAGGTGGAAACGGGTTGGCTGCAGCTGAAGACGTAAAAATCAGATACACCAACTGTACAGCGGAAGATCATGCAAAAATTTACAAACTAAATAAACCCATAACAGAAGATTTTTACTATCTTTTTGTTCCATTTGGAAAAGTGAGCAAAGAGTTTGGACGAAAGCTTTTGCATGAGGTTATGGTTTTGGATATTCGCACTAATGTGCCAATTATGTCCATTCAACCATTTACTCAGAATGGATATGATTATGCTGTAAAGATTCGCACTATGAATGTCGCAGACCACGATGCGCTACAACGTATGGCGTCGTATCAAGTACGAAAATACAATGCTTGCAGACAGTGCCTGAAATGTGAATCTGTATGTCCTTATGGAGCAATTTCTATTTCTTTAGGGACTTACAAAATTGATGAAAATGTATGTAAACATTGTAAAAAATGCGTTACGCCAAAATATCTTGATGGCGGCTGCTTGATGGATAGGTTCTTAAAATCGAAAGAGGACTAATATGAAGATAAGAGCTCATGAAACTTTTAGCATAAGAAAAGGCTGGATTCATAAGGGTGTTAAGAACATTCTTGTTTATCCACGTTTATTTACTGATAAAAACATAAATCCATGTGATATTCTCGGAATAGGAACAAACATGGTAAAATCACTTAGATATTGGATGACCGCCGTCGGTATTATGGAAGAAGTGTCCGAAGGCAATCAAAAAGTACAAAAATTAACTCGTTTGGGTGAAATTATCGACGAGTATGATAAATATTACGAAGAAGACGGGACTAACTGGCTCCTTCACTATATGCTTGCAAAAAATGAAGAATTAGCAACAGCGTGGTATTGGTTCTTTAATATATTCAAAATCAATTCTTTCGACAAGCAGTTGTTTATAAGAGAACTATCTGAATTTTTACATACAGAATACGATTATGATGGTTCGGGAAAAATGCTTGGCGATGAGTTTGACTGCATAATCAAAACCTACTGTTCAAAAGGCAAAGATGTATCTCCTGAAGACATAAACGAATGTCCTTTAACGGACTTACATTTGATTGAAATATCTGACAATAAAGACTATAAAAAGCATACACCAGATAGAGATGCGATACATCCGCTCATAATTCTTGCAGTTATAAGTGAACAAGCCTATATTTCCAAGAAAAAAGAAGTTTTGATAACAGACTTGCTCAATAAAGAATGTAACGTTGGAAGAATATTTAATCTTGATAGAGCGACTTGTTTCTATTATCTTGAGCAACTACAAAAAGGTGGCTATCTCGAAATAGTAAGAACAGCCGGACTTGACGTTATTCAGTTGAAACAACAATACGATTTTTACGATATTATTGTTTCTTACTATCAAGCGATAAATGGGGGTAAACATAAATGAGTAATTTGGATAAAATCATAACCCCTATAGAGGGCTTTCAATACTCTGTTAATATCGCCTATGATATTTACGATGATAAGAAGATTAGAAGTTATATTCCTTCTAACAGTTCATTGCAAATTATCGAGGATATTCTTGCGAGCACAGATAATAAATCAACCGACCGCGCGAGGATTCTTACAGGTTCTTACGGAAAAGGTAAATCTCATTTAATTCTCTACATACTTGCTCTTTTGGCGGGCCGAGATAAGGCTTTGTTTTCTACTGCCATCGAAAAGGCAAAAATTGAAAACCCTGATCTGGCAAAGAATATTTGTGATTATTTAGATTCTGGGAAAAGACTTCTTCCTGTAATCGTTAACGCAAATAGCTTAGACATTAAGTCTACTTTGTTACAAAGCCTCAATTCTGCATTGCAACAAGCAAACCTTGCCAATATTATGCCATCTACATTCTTTGATGCCGCAATCTCTAAAATATTGGCGTGGAAAAATGATTTTCCGGAAACATATAAAGCATTTGAAAATAAAATCGGACAAAGCGGTGAATCTTTTGTCTTAGCACTTAAAGATTATGACCAAAGTCGATATGATCTATTTGTTAGAATATATCCATCTCTCACCTCGGGTAGCGAGTTTAATCCTCTTGCCGGTTCAGATGTAATTAGCGTCTATGAAAGTGTTATTGACGAACTGAAACCTCTCGGCTATAACGGCATTTTTGTGGTTTATGATGAATTTGGTAAATTTCTTGAAGGAAGTGTAGATAAATCTTCCGCAATGGATATTAAAATGATTCAAGACTTTGCCGAAAAATGTAATCGCAGCGGGTTAAAGCAATTACACATAATGCTTATTTCTCATAAAAGCATAGAGAACTACATTGGCAAACTGGATAAGAATAAAGTTGACGCTTGGAAAGCCGTATCAAACAGATTCAAGTCTATTTCAATTAACAACGATGAATCTGAAATTTATGATATGGTCGCAACGGTTCTTAACAGAGATAAAAAGCTCTTTGAGAAATACATCGAACAGCATACCGAACAATTCGATGCACTGAAAAAGGTAATAGAAAGAGATCATTCTTTTACAGCATTAAATGACGAGAATGTAGAAGATTTTGCTCTTAGATGTTATCCTTTGCACCCGTATACGCTTTTGTTGCTACCTAAAATCTCCGAACTTGTGGCGCAAAACGAAAGAACGATTTTTACATTCCTTTCTTCTACGGAACGATATTCTGTACCGTATTTTTTGCGTACAGATAATTCGAACTTTCCGATAATTGAACCGGATTACATTTATGATTACTTTGAAAAATTGTTCAAGGGTGAGCCTTATGGTAGTAATGTAAAAAAACAATGGCAAATTACCACTGCCGCTCTATCAAAGTTAAAAGAATACGACAATCCTTTAGCTGAAAAAATTGTCAAAACAATCGCATTGATCTATTGTGTAAACGATTTTGAAATTATTCCGCCAAGTTGGGATATTATTTGCGAAATCTATTCCGTAAATTATCGCTGGGGCGATATAGAGGCTGCAAAAGAAACGCTTAAAAAGGCCCATCTTCTTATTGAATTACTCTATAAACCTTATGTGCGTATTACGGAGGGTAGCGGTCATGACGTTTTAGGGCTTATCCAACAAGAAGCTTATAAAATAGAAAACATTACGAAAGCAAAAGATGTTTTCAATGATGTCTGCGAAATCAAATATCTATATCCGGTGCAATACAATGATGAAAATGAAGTCATTCGTTATTTTGACTTTCGTTTTATTGATTGCTCCGAATTGCAAAACATTCAACCTGAAGGCTTTGTTTTAGATACAAAAGCCGATGGCGTTGTCTTTGCTGTTTTAGTTAGAACACCCTCCGAATTAGAGAGTGCTATATCCCATATCACAAGCAATCATAATAAAAGGGCTGTATTTATATTGCCCAAAGATTGTTCCGATAGCGATAGTATTGCTATAAACTATCAAGCAATACTTAACTTAAAAAAGCAATATGAAGGTAAAGAAATAGAACTTGTGGAAGAATTGAACTATATTTTGGAAGATAGGCAGAATGTAGTAAACTCTTTTATTGATAACTCTTATGTGAGATTCGATAAAAATCTTTCCAACGTCTATTTCGATGGTGTTAAACAAGAAGTATACCGTAAGGCTCAGCTTTCTCAGTTGTTGTCGGGCATAATGTCGGCAATTTACTATCGCACTCCAAAAATCGTAAATGATTTAATAAACAAGAACCAAATCAGCGCCACAATTAAGAATGCAAGAAATAAGATATTGACGGCAATTCTTATGGGGAATTTTAAGAAAGATATGGGGCTTATTGGAAATGGCCCTGAGCTTAATATTCTCAGAAGTGCATTAGTGATTCCCGGCGTATTTATCAATACTGATGATGAACCACATTTGGAAATTGAATGTGACGACAAGAAAATAAGACAGATTCTTGCTGAGATAAGAACTCATATTCTTCAATCGTCGTTATCACGTCATAATAATCTTGGTGAGTTGTATGACGTTTTAACTTTACCCGACTACGGATACGGTCTTAAAATGGGTGTTATTCCCATTTATATGGCGGTTGTTATTTCTCAATACAAAGATCATATAACTCTTTCCAAAAAAGGAAAAGAGTTGCCTTTATCCGCAAGCGTTTTGTGCGACATAGAGTATCAGCCGAATGATTATTCGCTTATTCTTGAACAATGGGACGAACAAAAAGATATATATATTGCTAATCTGGAAGATATATTCTCACAATTTGTTAATTCATCTGACAAGATTAACGGTTCGTTCGTATACATTGTTAAGGCAATGCGCAGGTGGTATTTGCAATTAACAAAGTATGAGGTCGTCACTAAGAAAGTCTGCAGTATAGATGGAACTATATCCGACATGAACCCCAGTGTAATTAAGTTTAGAAACGCTTTGAGCAGTCCTGAACTTAACTCTCACGAGTTCCTGTTTGAACAGCTGTTTAAGATTTTTGGGAATAATGGCTATGAAAAGCTTATTTCTTCTTTACGCCGTGCATTCCAAGACATAAACACAACGTATAGGAACATTCATCTTAAACTTGCCAAGGAAATAAAAAATCTCTTTGGAGCAGAAACAAACGACAGTTTATCTTCGGTTATCGCTAATTTTTACGATGACCTTAAGGAAACAACAAAGGAGCACTTGTTTAGTGGCAAAGCAAGCATGTTCTTGGACATTGCAAAGCATCCCAATAATGACGAATTTAAGTTGATTGAAACAATAGGCAGAGCCTTGTTTAACCTTCGTATGAGTGATTTTACTGACGAAATTATGTCTTGCTATATGGCAGAATTAGATAATGTCGTCAAAGAAATAAAGAAGTACGATGAAAAAATTGAAGATAATGGTGCGACTCAAGGCTATAAGATTATGTATACTGACGAGAACGGATCGGAAGTTACAAAACAGTTTGATGCAACCGAATATACGGAAAAAGGACAATTTTTGTATAATGATATTACGTCTACACTTGAAGAATTTGGCGGCGCAATATCGAGTGATGAAAAAAGGCAAATTTTGTTTAGAATATTGAAAGAGTTAATATGATGATCGGATATTTTGATAATGCGGCAACTACATATATAAAGCCCGATGGCATGTACGAATACATGGCTGATTTTATGGTGTCTAACGGGGCAAATGTGGGGCGAGGTATATATAATTCTGCGGTAACAAGCAGCAAAATTGTGACGGATACCCGCGAAAACCTATTATCTTTAGTTAATGCTCCCGAAAATAAAACAGTCGTGTTTACGCCATCGGCAACGATTGCTCTTAATACTATTATTTTTGGCATTGGGTTGACTGACGGAGATGTTGTTTATATTTCACGTTTTGAGCATAACGCCGTTTTAAGACCGTTGTATGCGTTGCAAAAGCATATCAAAATAGAAATCAAATATATTCCGATGCAAAAAACGGATAGATACTCGTTTGATTTAGAACAATTCAAAGCAAATTTGGAGACGGACAAGCCTAAACTTGTTATCGCCTCACAAGTAAGTAATGTTTTAGGCATTGTGGCTCCTGTTGTAGAAATAGGAAAACTTGCAAAACTTAACAACTCAATTATGATAGTAGATGCAGCGCAAGCATGTGGCGTATCGGATTGCGATCTCCATTTTGTGGATTTTTACGTTTTTGCAGGACATAAAACACTGCTCGGTCCAACCGGCATCGGTGGATTTATCTGCAATAAGAACACAAAATTAAAGCCATTCATATTTGGCGGCACTGGAATTGATTCTGCTAATCACGATATGCCTGATACTCTCCCAGAACGATTTGAGGCTGGAACATTAAACCTATTGTCTATTGTAGGTTTGAATTATTCGGTTAAATGGTTAATAAATAACCGCGACTTTGCAATCAGAAAAGAAAACGAAAACTACGAACGGTTATTTACTGTGTTAAAAACTTTTTCATTTCTTGAAATTGAAACACCTGTTGATAAATCAAAAAGTATCATCTCGTGCAAAGCAAACGGTTTTACTTCTGATGAATTCGGTCGGATTCTTGCGGAACGTGGAATAGCGGTAAGAACAGGGTTACATTGTGCTCCAAAGGCACACGAATATATTGGCTCTTTCCCTGAAGGTCTTGTTCGTTTTAGCATATCGTGTCTAACAAAAGATAATGATTTTGACAAACTTATTGAAGTATTGTCATCTTTAAGCGAAGAACTATTATGATGAGGAGGATATATGGCACTTAGCGATTTATACATTGCCAAGGAATACAGAAACTTAAAATGTGATGTAATAAATGACTTTTACGTTCCCATTTTAAACAATGCTGTTATGTATAAAAGGGCTGTTGGATTCTTTAATTCCGCTGCTTTATATGAAATGGCAATAGGTTTAAGACACCTTGTTGAAAAACAAGGAAAAATGGAGCTTATTGTATCGCCGAGATTGACAGAAGAAGATATTCAGTCAATCAATTTGGGATATAAAACACGTGAAGAAGTGATTGAACGAGCACTACTTCGTGATTTTGATGAGCCTAAAAGCAAAACAGAATTTCGCAAACTAAACTTGCTTGCAAATCTTATTGCCGAAGGCGTTTTAGATATTAAAGTCGCATTCAAAATCAATGCTAACTCTGCAGGCATATTCCATGAAAAAATAGGCATTGTTATTGACTCTGAAGGGAACAAGGTCGCATTCACAGGCTCAATGAACGAAACGTATTCTGGTTTATTGCAAAATTATGAGTCAATAGATGTATTTTGCAGTTGGCGCGATGAAGATTATGATAGAGTCAACATAAAAGAGAACGCCTTCGACAATTTGTGGGACAATCTGGATACTGCGATGGAAGTAATTCCTTTCCCCAAAGTTGCAGTAGAAAGATTGAACTCATATAAGGTAGAAAAAACAGAACCGTTGTGTGTCGAAATTCAGAATGAAGACGATAGTCAAGACGTGTTTTTCAAAATCCCTGATAATGTAGATTTGTATGATTATCAGAGAGAAGCAATTGAATCTTGGAAAAACAATAATTATTGCGGGATCTTTGACATGGCAACGGGTGCAGGCAAAACGTTTACTGCGCTTGGAGCCCTTTCTGCATTATCTAAAAATCTGAATAATCATATAGCAGTTGTTATTGTTGCTCCTTATCAACATTTGGTTGAACAATGGGTTGAAGATATTATTCAATTTAACGTTAAGCCGATTGTTGCGTACTCTTATCCCGGACAAAAATGGCGTAAGCAATTTTCCGATGCTGTTACCGCTTATAATGTTGGTGCAATTGACAATTTCTGCGTTATTGCGACGAATGCGACCTTTTCTCTAAATGATTTTCAGAGTATATTGCAAAAGTTTAAGAAAAACTTTGCTTTTGTCGTAGATGAGGCTCATAACTTTGGGGCAGTGAAGCTTAGTTCTCTTCTTCCTAGAAAAGCTCGGTATCGTCTTGCTCTTTCAGCAACAATCGAGAGATTTCGTGATGAGGAGGGGACGAATAAGCTAAGGAAGTATTTTGGGAAAACCTGTATTTCGTTTTCATTAAAAGAGGCGATTCAGAAAGGCTTTTTGACAAGTTATTACTATCACCCCGTAGTTGTATATTTGAATGCAGATGAATACGAACAATATCAAGAAATAACAAAGACTATTATACGAAACGGCGGAGCTAGTCAAGAAAACATAGATAAAAATCCTTATATTGAAATGCTATTGATAAAGAGAGCTCGTATAATTTCTGGTTGCAAAGAAAAAGTTCCGAAGTTAGTTGAAGTTATGAAACCGTATAGAAATGGCAACTATATATTGGTCTATTGTGGTGCAACTAAATATGATAACGATTCATCTGATCTAAAAGACGACGATGAAGTTAGACAAATTGAAGAAGTGAACAAAAGACTTTATTATGAGCTTGGAATGAAAGTCCATAAATTTACTTCTGAGGAAAACAAAGAAGAGCGAGATGAGATTAAGCGTATGTTCGCGAGTGGAACGGAATTGCAAGTAATTACCGCCATAAAATGCCTTGATGAAGGTGTAAATATTCCATCTATTAAAAAAGCCTTTATCCTTGCGAGTAGCACTAATCCTAAAGAGTATATTCAACGGAGAGGGCGTGTGTTGAGACGTGCAAAAGGAAAAGAATATGCTGAAATATTCGATTTCATTACATTGCCAAGGCCTCTTGAAGAAGTTCAATTTTGTTCTGAAGAAGAACTCTCGTGTGATTTGTCATTAGTAAGAAAAGAGTTCTTGAGAATGATTGATTTTGCTGAGACTGCAAGGAATCCTTTTGAAATAGATAAATTAAAAGAAGACATCCAAAATGCATATAATCAAAGTTTTAATGGAGGGTATTATGATGAATAATGGATTGAACGAAACGAACGATGAGATTAAGCTTGATTCCGATAAGCTTAAGAGAATGTTGCAAAAAGTCTACCGTATTGAAAGAGAAAACACAAAGACCGGAAGCAAAACCGAGAAAAAAATGAAAGAGGAAATTGAAGCGATTATTGAAGAGGAGGCTAAAAAATGCTACTGAAGAAAATTAAGTATCATAATTTTAGACCATTTATTGGCGATCAAGAAATAGTTTTGACTCCTGATAACGATGAGGGTAAAAATGTAATAGTCGTTTTGGGGAATAACACCTTCGGGAAGTCAACTTTTGTCTTATCTTTTATTTGGTGCTTATACGGTGAAAGTCGTTTTTCCAGAAAAGACGATATCTTGAATAAAAAAGTCGAAGCACAGATGAAATTCGGGCAACAAGAATATGCGATGGTTGAAGTCGAGTTCGAGGATGATAATAAATGTTATACGATGACAAGAACTCAGCAGTTTACTAAAGGGCAAAACGGCTACTTGAATTTCGATAAAAGCTTTGCTAAATTGACCTATGTTACGGAAAAGGGAGAAACTAAAAGCCTTGGCTCAAGTCAAGCAATGATAAATGAAGTTATAAGTGCCATACTACCTAAAGATCTATCATCATTTTTCTTCTTTGAAGGTGAAAAGAATAATGAAATTACTCGAAAAGATCTAGGTACTTCTGTCAGAACGCTTTTAGGTTTGGAAGCGTTTGAAAGAATGCGCACGCATTTATTTGGTTCATCGTCACAAACTTCGCCGGCTCCATCTAGCGTTATGGGATATTATCTTGAAAAGCAAAACGATGTAAGTAATGATAAGGCAAAAGCAGAGTATGCTAAAGCAATTGCGGCAAAGCAAGCAATTGAACAAATCGACTTTAGAATTGATGAAATTAACTCTAATATTTCTTCTTATGAAAAAAGTATTGAGGAAATCAATGAGATTTTACGTCAGGCTGCCCCGTCAAAAGAGTTACAAAGACGTCGTGATACTATTGCAAGAGACTTAAGAGACGAGGAAGAAGAATTGGTTACTAACAACAAAAAGATACTGTCTTTGTTTAGTCGCAGTTCGTTGCCTCTTTTAATTACTCCGTTTTTAACAAAAGTCTCTTCACGACTCGATGAAATGGACATTGCGGATAAAGGAATAAAAGGTATTGAGGCAACCGCAATCAGAGAATTGCTTGCGCGTGGAGAATGTCTTTGCGGGACTGATTTGAAACCGGGTACTCTTGCTTATAAAAATGTTGAGAAATACATAGATTACATTCCGCCCAAAGCAGTCGGAACTTTGGTTAGGGAAATGCAAGATTGTATTACAGCGAACGATGAAAACGCAAAAAATTTCATAAGCGATTTTGAAGAGTTGTATAAACGGATTCAAAAGAATAAATGTAAAATTGCAGCACTAGAGACGGAAGATAAGGAAGTATTAGCTGAAATATCCGCTATCGGTAAGGTGAGCACTGCTGATGCTGAGGAAAACTTAAGCAGATATAAGCGTATGATATCTGAGTTAAGAGAGGAGCTTTCAAGGAAAATATCTGAAAAGACTCGTCGTGAATCGGAGCGTGAAACTGCTGAAAATAATTTTAATATGTATCGTAGTAAGAGCGAAAAAGCGAAAGAATATCAATTGTACTACAAGTATGCACAGGCTATGTACTACTGGGTAAATAAACAATATTCTGAGAAAGAAGCTCAAATGCGAGATCGATTGAATAAGTATGTTACAGAGTTGTTTGATAATATCTACTCAGGAAACAGAGATATTTATATCGACGATAAATACAATATTAATATCACGGTCAATGGAGAAATTGTGGATGATACAGGCGGTTTGCGCGTCATTCAATATTTTGCCTATGTTGGTGGTCTCGTGAAACTTGCGTATGAAGTAATGCAAGAAAGAACTGACGAAGAAGGGAATGCTCAAGAATTAGGAGAACAATATCCGTTAGTTCTGGATGCAGCATTTTCTCATGCAGATCAAACGCATACTCAAAATATTGCGCGTGAATTAGCAAATGCTACTAGCCAACTTATATTCGCTGTTATGGAAAAGGATTGGCTATACGCAAAGACTGGTCTTACTGGTAAAGTTAGTCGTATTTATGAATTAAATAAGATCGACGAAACTGAAGTCCAAATTGTAGAGGTGAAGTAATATGGCAAGTGGGATTATTGAAAAAAGCAATAACGGTTTGTTCGATAATGAAATCGAAATTAACGGAAAATATGCAACTATGGCAAGATTCTTGAAAGAAGACGTGGGGATTTTTGCGACTTTCCGAGAGGCGTATCTTACTGCTGCGATAATTGGGTTGTTGAATAACGCAAAAGAAACAAAAGACACTTCTGAAAAAGTTCAAGCCGCATCTATATTTCCTAATGAATTGAGTAAAAGAAAAGCAGATCTGAAATTGATATATCGAATTATAATGTTGGTTGAGGAAAATCCTGACTACACTATTGAAGATTATATGAACAGAGCGTTTAGAGATGATGCAGAAGAAGGGAATAGAGATAAGCTTAAAGCAAATATGGCATTATTTAATTCTTATGCTTGCGGTGGGCTAGAAGTTCTATATAACAAATTTCAAAATCTTAGCAAAACTGACGATATAGTAGATGCCTTGTATGACTATATTCATTCTTTTGGTATAGATGTTGGTTTGCTTGATGAGGAAGATGCTTTACCGGATTTTGAAGTTGAAGATAACTAAAGAATTATAATTCAAAAGAGCAGACTTTTTAGAATTGCTAAAATGAGGAGGAGTACTATGGATAAAGAATTGTTAAATTTTTCATTTGACGAAATAGTCAACTCAAGTAGCCTTGGTGATGCTAACGAAGACCGTTTAGCCGAGATCAAACGATACGAAAAAATATATTTGTTAAAACAACAAAATGTATTAGAATCCACAGTTGATGACATGGATGGTGAAAGTTTGATTTCTTTATATAACAATGTTGCGTTTAGCGGTTTTCGACGCAATTATGTTGAGAATTTATCGGAAAGAGATTACACTTTAGAGGGGTGTACTCCATATCAAATTATAATAAATGACGTGGTTCTTGAAGATGGTTCTTGGGGCGATATATTGTGCAAACTTGCAATATATCTATTAGATAAATTCCCGGAAAAGATGGATTCAATAGAAGAATTCAGAGCTCCGTGGACTAAAACTGCAATGTTTTCTTCTGTAAAAAAGACAAATTTTAAGCCTATTGGTGCGAATTTGTTTTTGAATTGTAATCATACTGCGCTCCATTCGTGTTGGCTTGTTCAAGATTTACTCGACTATTTTGGAGTAAAAAAGAGTGATGTTAGAATGCTTATACATAGACCTAGCAGTGCGGAAAAGAGCGAACTGAAACAACATATTGAGAAGTTGTTTCTTATAGGCTTTAAGAAATATATTTGTTCTGAGACATTGAAAGAACAGGATTATGCTGACAAAGTTGTCAATAACATCACTAAATTTATCAATCCTGTTCTTTGCAATATGTCTAAAAGTTATCAAAATATCTTTCTTTTCGATGACTTAGCTGTTGCATCTGGCTACATTGGAAAACTTAAAAATACAATAAAGCAAAGTTTTAAGTATGATGAAAAAGCCAAAAAGGTCTTGTGTAAATATTTGACGTTACTTCAGAACTATTACAAAATGTAACTTCAACCGAAAGTAAATACTTGAAGCAGCAGCAAAGGACAATGAATTTGTATTCTTGACGGAATAGTCAGCGATAGCGAACGTCTTATCGGTAGCGACAAATTCATTATGTTTTCCGCGCCGATTGTTCACGGTAATTCCGGCGGACCTGTATTTAATAGTAACGGTGAAGTTATAGGCATTGCGACGTTAGGCAGAGATGACGCTTTGGCGATGAATTACGCTATCCCCGTTTCCTCCGTAAATGCCTTTATCGAACAAGCAAAGGCCAAAGAAGAAGTCGAAGTTTCGTTAAACTTTCAATGAATGAAATAATAAAAGTTCACTTCTACAAACTGAGCGATAAAAATGTCTTTATGCCATCTATCGTGTTAATTTTAAGTAGGTAATTAAATGGAAAATAAAAACTATAATAGCAAAATATTGCTTTTGAATGACTTGATTGATTGCATTGAAAAAAATGATAGCAAAAAATTTATGAGTCTTCGTGGAGCTATACATTATAATTTTTGCAATGGTCAAGAGTTAAAAGATGAAGTCGTTCAAATTGTTCCATATCAATATCAAGAGGCGATTCATCAAACACTTGTACCGTTAAAAAATGCGGCAGCTTTTTGTTCTGATGAAATTATTGGTGCGTGGGGAAATGTTTCAAGGGATAATGCAATTAAAAATTTAAAAGAATTAATACTTTGTTATGATGAACAAGATAGCAAAGAGAATAATATTTCAAATAATACTTTTGTTAAAGACCTTTTAGAAATATTAGAGAGATTACATAGAAATCATCTATATTTGGATGCGAGCGAAAACGCAAGGAATGATTATGTAAGAGATAATTTATTATCAAAAAACTATTTTGTAAAAGACCAGTCTCGTCAAGGAGAATCTGAAAATGGTAAAGATTCAGGTGAACTTGATTTATTTATATGTGAAAACTCGAAACAAAAAGACATAGTAATTGAAGGTTTTAATCTATCTGCATGTGATACAACCAAAATAAAAAGTCATTATGAAAAGATTTTTGGGTATGACAAGTCTGGAAATCCGTTAAATATTTTTCTTATTTATGCAAATGTTGGAGATGTTTCACAATTTTCTGAAAAATATAAAAGTTATTTTGAAACTTATAACGGAGAATTTCCTTGCAGTAGTATAGATTTTGAAAAATATCCATATGCAAATATAAAAGTGTTAAGCTCAAAGCATAAACTAAATGAGAAAGACACAATGGAAATCAAACATATAATTATTCTTTTTAGTAAAAAGGAACAAAGATAATCACGACTATCAAGTTTAAGGCATTTATGTGTTCTTAAGTAAGATACACTGCGCCTCTAAGATTTTTACCATAAAATTCCTTCCATCGAGACAAACACACACATGGTCGCCATTGCCGCAAAAACTTTGCAAGCTTAACGCTTAAATCAATGGTGTAATTCAGTATAAAAAAGGGAGCATTGAAACTCCCTTTTAATATACATGAAAATTTAGTCGTTCGGTGTGTAAAACTTGCCGTTTATCTCGACTTTGCCGTTTTCAATTGACGGCTTGCCTGTTTTGTAGGCACGAAGAATATATTTGTCGGATGGTTCTACCAAAAGCGGAATATTGCCTTCGGTGAATTGTGAATCGTCCGATACTTCGAGAATTTTGAAACCTTTCTTTATAAGGTCGGCAGAAAATTGCCATTTCTTTTCAAAAAGCCCGAAAGAATCCATTATGATGGAAATATCTTTTTCGGGGTGATAGGCGGTAATTCTGAAATAATTGTTCATAGATAAAATCTCCTGTAATTTATTTGGATGCAACGTCACGTTGCCCTTTGCGGTTACGCCGCTATTTGTTTAAGTTTTCTGTTTGCGTAAGGTAGCCACTTCTTATTTACGAATTGCATTATGCTTTCGTTCGGTTTGCTGTCGTGGTCGCCGTAACATTGAAGCACCTTTCTATCTTTCAAAGAGTATTCAACGGTTACAAGCGGTTTTTCGGGTTCGTCTTTCATTCGGATAAAGAAAATAAGCGATTCTTCGCGTGCAAACTTTTGGTCGTAACCCATACGCCCGACACAGTGATGAAGCATTTCACCTTCGTGTATTAAGTCGGACGGTTTTTGCGCGATAATCGCTATATAGACGGACTTTTTATCATATTCAAGTCCTAAATACTTGCTTGCTACGGCGGCGAATTTGTCGTAAAACTCTTTACGTTCCTGCTCGTCTTTCAATGCTTTTGCAGAGCGGTATTCGTCAATTCGTATATCGTGCCAACGTTTGAAATCGTGCGGATAGCGGTTCTTTTCTTCGCTCATATCCAAGCCGAGATATTGACAAGCGTCGAGATAATCTCTATAGGAATAAAAATTCGTGTTTTGCTGTTCGATATAGTCTAAAAATTTTCCGACTTCGTTTTTTACAAGTTCCTTCACGTTGCCAATCTGTTCTGCGTGGTCAAACCGTATTTTTCGTATCGCAAAGTTGTCGATTTCTCGTATCGGTTTGCCGGTCTTGTAAGCCTTGATTATTGAGGCTACGTAGTAAGAAGATAACGCTATATCATTTCTATTTGTTGCAAGCCATTTACAAAACTTTTTGTCTTTACCGCAAAGACGTAAAATTTGCGTTGACATTGCGATTTTATGCAATCCGAGTTTTGTAAGATATTCGATTTGTGGAAATTTTTCATAAAGCCGTAGGTATTTGAAAACTTGTATACCCGTGTATCTGTCAACGGCGCTGTATTTGTATTCGGAAAAATGCTGCAAGATATAATCGCGGTTGACTATCGGGGCATAAGGATCAAATGAATCGTCAGACGACCAGCCCCAGTCGTTGCTTTCAAACCAGTCGGGATATTTGGAAAGCCCTTGTTCGTGCCAACCGACAGAATAACCGGCGATAAAAGTAAACTTAATATCTTTGCCGAAACATCTGTCGGAATGGACGCCGTGAACGACAACCGGCTTACAATACCATTGTTTTTTATATTCTCGAACGGCTACCGTAACTTTGACGAGTTCGCCGTCATTTTTCGTAAAGTAAGCATAAAAGCGAGTTCTTCCAAACGGTGCGGTTTTCAATTTATCGTCGTAAAGTTTAATCTTTTTCTGTATGTATTTCGGAACAGGTCTTATTTTTTCGATTTTCATTTTATCTCACCTCAACTTTGTTGCCGAACAGGGCAAATATCTCATTCGGGATAGATTGTTTTGTTGCGGTTTCGGGTTTGTCAATGTCGTGCGGTTCGTATATATCGCCGTCAAATTCACGCATTTCTTCTTCGGACAATATTTCGCCCGTATCTTCGTCTATAAGCCGATTATCAATATGTAATAGGCTTGGAATAAATTGTGTTTCGCACTCGTTTTCGATGATATAAAGGTCGTGTTTTCTGACGATTTTAGCGAAATAATTTTCGGCAGCGTGGTAAGGGAATCCAACCATCGGAATACGCTCTTTTAAGCCTACGTCGCGGCTCGTAATAGTAAGGTCCATTTCGTTGCCGAGCATAACGGCGTTGTTGCCTAAAACTTCGTAGAAATCGCCTAAGCGATAAGCAACGATTGAAGTAGGGTGTTCTGCCTGATATGCTATATATTTTTGATATATTGGATTACCTCTTGATTGTTCGATAGGGCGGATAGCCGTTTGACATTGTTCTTCTTCGGCAACCTGTCGCATAGCGTCAAGTTTTTCTTCTTCGGTAAAGGTTTCGTCATTTGTATCGGTTTCGGCAGTTAAAGTATCCGTTTGGGTATCTTTAACTTCGATATCGTCGATTTTATCAAAGATAGAAAACTGTAAGTTCTGCGGTTTCGGCGGTTGCGGTTTTACCGTTGCAGGCTTTGTCGTAGCAACCTTTTTCGGCGCGGGTTTGTATTCTTCGCCGTCTATGGTATAAAGCGTGCCTTCGATTGAATCTTCTTCAAAAAAGTGGATAGCCCAACCGTATACAGTAACGTCGTCAATGCAAGCGGAATTAGCGCCTTTTTCGGCAAGTTTTCTCGCTTCGTCGCAAGCGTATTTCATAAAACCGGAAAGCGTTTTCTTGTTCAACAAAGGGTGTCCGTCTTTCTCAAACGGAGTGCCGTTATTTATCTTGTCGGCAAGTGCTTCGCTCACATTGTTCTGTAAATAGGTAAGTATGAGTTCTTCCTGCTTATTTTGTGGTGTTAGATTTAACTTAATCATCGTTTTTACACTCCTTTTCGAGTATTTTCAAAATGTCTTTTTCTTTGTATCCGACCGAGCAAAGCCAGATAATCGTTGCAAGCGTTTCAAGGCTCGCACCTTGTCTGTTTTTCTCAAATAGTTTTTCGTATTGTGTGCAATCGCCGCTTGTAAACCATTGATATTTGTTGCAAAGGCGATATAACTTTTCTGTTAAAATTTTCATTTTTATGCTCCTTTGATTTTTTAATAAAAGAGAGATTGTCTTAAAACGGACAACCTCTCCAAAGTTTTTTATATTCGAGATATGTTTTTACCGGGATTACAACCCATACGGCATTGGTTATAGGCTTTCGTGTTTTTCTATCCGGCGGTGAATGAGTTTCATACCACCTTACTTCCCAGAAAGCCAAATCGCGAGAATTTGTTACGAGATAGATTTTCAGTTTTCGTTTGCCTTTTTGTTGATAACAAACTTTATAGCCGTATTCGTTTTTCGTCATAAGCCGTAAACCCTTTGAGCGATTCTCGGCAATGCCGAAAAGAAATTGCAGTTCATAATTGTCGAGTGTAGCTTTCTGTCGTGAGCAAAATAGTTTCGGTCGGCGTATTCGTAACCTTGCCTTGTAAGGCGTTTTAGTTCGTAACGGTCGCTGCCGTCGTGGTGATAACCTTCGACAATCAGATGCCCGTTTCGGTCTATCACCTTTATATTGTCAAGGTGCTGAATCATAGATTGAAAATCTCGGTAGCAAGTAATGAATGTTCCGCCGTCGAAATTGCCGTTCCATCTTCCGCAAGTTCCCGTCATAAGGTAATAACGTGTTTTGAAACTGTTTTCGAGAGCGTCTTTCAAATCTCTCCACGTTTCTGCGTTTTGAAAGTCAATTTCTTTGTAGACTGTTTCGTCGGGAATGTTTTCTTTGCAAGCCCAACCGTTTTCATCGGCATAGATTTCAAAGAGAAAATCCCTTGTTTCATCGAACTTTTTGTAATTTTCCGTATCGTCGTAAAGCACGATTTCTTTTGTCTTTTTCATTTGAGCTCTCCTTAATAAAGTTTTGAGATAACTATCTTCTTATACTGCAAGCCGTTATCCCGTCTGAATTT
>ERZ780149.2132-NODE-2132-length-19233-cov-3.548128_pt1 | contig 19233 bp, 22 predicted proteins | sample MGYA00511367_ERZ780149 | MGnify/ENA primary metagenome ERZ780149 (study PRJEB29588, sample SAMEA2153852) | human gut metagenome | biome: human gut; feature: human-associated habitat; material: faeces | place: Denmark | collected 2008/2010 ... | reverse complement strand
TTTCCTGTTCGGAAAAATATATAAATGACATAGGGTTCTCCTTTTTATAGCATTGATAGTTCTGCGTTTTTCTTGTCCTCGATCTCTTTTTTCTGACGGCGATCCACCTGCGTTTTCGGGGATTGCTTTCCGTCATCGATCTTATCGCGAAAAATGTTGCAGAGGTTTTTGAATAACCGTGTCACCGCCGTAGCGGAAACGGTTGGGTTATACTGATGAGTCTTGGGCGGATCTACGGTTGTCTTTCCGCTTTCCTGATGGATTCTCATGGATTCTCGGATGATTTCGTTCTTGATGGATTTGAATTCTTTGTTCTTCGAGAGAGGTATCTTCGGGGGCATTTCGGAAGTATATGTCCGCAGGATTTCATATTTCTTTTCATACCAGAGGTCATAAAGTTTTGAAATGTTTTCAGCCTCCGCGAGCAAATCCACAATGGAATCGATCAGATCTTTCACATCTTTTTTCAAATACCCGTAGACTTTTTTGCCTTTGGTTCGGGAAAGTTTTTCGGAAAGCAGTAAGAGTTTTTGCTCGACTTCGGGATTCTGATATTCACTTTCCGAAATCTTTTTCAGAATATCTTCGAGCAACTCGTGCCAATCTTTTTTCAATGCGTTTCTTCTTTCGGTCTGTTCGGTGAAAATATGTTGCAGATCCTCTTGGAAAATATCGTTTCCGAGAGCGGAGCGCATGTTGTTTATACCTTGCTTTGTAAGAAAACCGACCTGCGGATCGTCTGTGTATGCCAGCAAGTGAATGTGCGGATGATGCGATTCGTTATGAAATGCCGCGTACCATTTGAGTTTTGACAGAGGAATTTTTAACGCGTCGGACAGTTCGCTTGTGTGAGCGCGAAGCAATTCCCGCCATGCGGTTGCGTTATCATAGTTCAACCGTTCCGCGTCTTCTCTGCGAAGAGAAACAATCATCGTCCACATGTTTCCTTCGTGAGCATTGAGTTCATCCGAGACTTTCGAGAGAATAATTTCATCACCGTCATTGGAAAACAGACCGTGCTTTCCGAGTTTCTCGGCGCGCGGGCGTGTAGCAATGTAATCGGCATATGTCTTTTTTGTCGAGGCATATTGAAAGTTATCTTCGATGGCGCGGGAGATAAACTCGGAAGCGTTTTCATTGGTGGGGGAAGATATGTAGTCATCAAATTCCAACATATCCTTGCTGTCAGGAAAATCTTTGAGGATTTTCTCAATCAGTTTTTTTTGACCGACTGTTGACGGAGTATATTTTTTTGTGTCCTCACTCTTATCCACACCGTTACGACACGCCAGATATTGAGCATATCCTCCGAATTTTTTCTTTCCGAAAGGCTTATAGTATTTGAATTTTGTTACGAGTTTTGCCATTCGACCGCTTTATCCAATTTCATTACGCCGTTGATTCTTTTCACTTCATCCTCGCAAGTTTCACGCATGGCATGGACTTCATCGGGAGAGAACTTGTTCGAAGCAGCGAGAATATTCATCAGCAAGGACAGTTCGACAGCCACTCTGTATGACTGGCCGCTCAGACGAAGCTCGCTTTCTCTGATGATACTTTTTAGCGTTGAGATCACGATTTTCGGCAGGTATTCCTGATTTTTCTGATTGGAAACATATCCAACGTAGAACCTGATCGCCTTGGTAATAAACTCACTGAGGGATGAACAGTTATCCTCTTTGTACCATTGTTTTACCAGATTCAACACTTCGCTGTCAGTGTATAGGCGGAAATTCACTTTGGAGACCTTTTCTTCTTCCAATGATAACACTCCTTTCTTTTTGCTGTTATAGCCCGTAGAAAAAACCTTGTTTTCCTACGCTTTTGCGATTTGTAGCCCGTACTATTTCGCATTATTTCAAAATTAGCCCGTATCGGCAAAATAGACATAGACCTTTGAAAAAGTGAGGAAACGGGGTGAAAAACGAAGCAAAAGCGGTCGGCTCTGCCGTCCGATGTGAGGATGGGGACGGGCTTAGCCCGGACCCTTTCTCCTGCTTCAAAATCGACCCTGCGTAATCACCCCGTTTCCGTCATTATTACCTCACTTTTTCCGTATGTCTTGCTTCTATTTACAGCCCTCAAAAAGCCCCACCGGGCTGTCTTGATTCGGGTGCGGTCGATTTGTCGTCCGCACCCTCTTTGGCGCTCACGGTGGCTCTGTCGGGCTTTCCTTTGGGCTTGTTCGGCTCTGCTCCCGAACGCATTTCAAAGAACGTCCGCACTTGTGCCGGCACATTCTTTCTGAAGAGCGCGTCCATCATCTGAGCCATTTCTTTTTCTACGGTTGTCCCGTTATCTTTGAGATACATGCGGAGTGCTTCAAGGCGCTCCGCATCGTATTCTACCTGTACGGTTGTAAGTTTCATATTGACTCCTTTCACATACCGCCCATACCTTGGGCGTTTTCAGAGGTGACCTCACGGACGTCTTCCAGGAGATCACTCACGGTTTCGTATCTGTCCTCACGGAGCCCCTCGGCGATTTCATCGAAAGCAGAAGGATCGAGTCGGGAAAGAATATCCGTCACCACGTTGGCTCTTGCGAGCGTATCGTCTTCGCAAAAGAGCGCGGGGAGATATTGTATCGACTCAACATTCGATGCGAGTTGCACATGTACTTCATCGTCTTCCGTTCCGAACAGATGTATCTGATTCGGGGGCTGACGGATTCCGATGGACATCAACTTCATTTGCAGATCGAGGTTCCCGCAAGGGAGTTCCACGATCAGCGTATCTTTCTTGTGATCAATGATTGCTGTCAGCATTATGGCTCCTTTCACATGTTCAGGTCGAGATCTTCCGCGAACGGACAGTATCGCAGACCGAAGTTCATATCGAATTCTTCGTTGTCGGTATAGAAATCGAGAATCGCTTCGCTCCGATTCAGACAGTCGGACACCGCATCGAGCAACTCGTCATCGGTAGACAGGTCAACGCCGAAGTGTTCGGCAATTTCATCGAAGCCAATGATCCAATTGCCGGACGAAGTGAATTCCGTGCCGGTCTTGATCAGCCATTCTGCAATCGTCTGCGCATACGCAAGACGGTCAAAGAAACGAGAAAGATTGAGACATCCGGCTCCCCGGATTTCTTCATCTGTCATGCCGACTCCGTTGTGGAGGACATCGTAGAGTTCTGCTTCGGTCAGGTCTTCTCCAACGATACGGATCAGCCGTCCGAGCAGTTCATTGGTTCGTTCAACCTTGTCCTCTGCTTCAGCGCGATGCCAATTGGCAATGGACTTATCGGCTTCACGAACCATCCATTCCTCAAGCTCTTCCTGATCGAGAGAACGAAGCGGATCCCCGAGGATCAGATGGAATGTATCGAGGGGACGGTCCATGCCGTCATCGCTTTCCGAGAACACTTGACAGGTATATCCCGGAAACTGTCCCCATACATGATTGCGCGGATTCATACCGCTGAGTTTTTCTTCGAAGGTATATACCAGATTAAACCCGCGATACTTCATGCCTGTTCTCCCAGAGTGAACCCTTCGGTATTTTCGGAGTCGTTCTTGAACCAACGGCTCCATTCTTCATCACTGCAATGACCGTTCACGGCGTTTGCGAACGCACGCAATCTTTTGACGCTGCATCCGGTCACTTCCACGTGCAGACCGTGTCCGCTTTCGTAGGCGCGGGTCACCTTTGCCTGAAGCACGTCAGCCCAATCCTTTTTTCCTTCTTCGGTCAGAATGGACTGATTCAGTTCCGCAATGGGTTCGCCCTCGTTTTCGTCATCCTCGTGGATGATGAAGACGTTTTCAAGGTTGCACCCCATCATCGAGAAGAGCGTCAGGAGACAGTCTTTCGCGGACATTCCCTCGGGGCAGTTCACCATGAAGTTGGTCATCTCGATACAGTCTTCGGTGGCGATGATCTCGCCGACTTCCTCACGCCGTTCGAGTTCCTCAATCAGCATGTTTCCGATACCGTTTGTGGGGGTAACGGTCAAATCGCAGTGTTCTTTGATATCGTCCCACCCGATGATCCAGGACCCTTTTCCCGAGTCGCCGAACCTGCCTTGGATGATGTAGTCCGCGATTCTCTGAATCTCGTCTTCCATGATCCTGCGGGCTTTCGGAAGGTAGGAAGAGTATCGGGCATAAAACGACCCTTCGGCACATACGAGAATGCCGTCTTCACGGTTTTCACCGAGGACAAGGAGGCAATGCTTGCACTCCCCGTCATCGTATGCTTCACGCGAGAAATCGGCAATGAAATCGTAATCGTTCAAAAGGTTGTGTGAGAAAAAGTCGAACTGATTTTCTTTCAGTTCGACAACACCGATGATGTCGGTGTCGACAGCATCGGGTTCGGTTGCTTTTCTTTCAAATGATGCTTTGAAATGCATTTAAGAACCTCCGTAATAGTTATTGAATTTTTGAATGTCTTCGTCGGCGAAAATGACGCCGAATGCAGAAGAAATATTCGTGAATAGGTCGCTTTCCTCGCTTTGGCTGAGGAAGCAATCGACATACCTCGGATAGAAGTCTTCTTCGGTTTCCTTGCCGACGAGACAGGAGAGGTATATGGTCTTTGCTTTTGAAATATCCCCATCGGACAGCTCGGATTCGCGGAACACGGTTTCGATCATGTTCAGTTCCGGCTCGTGCGCTTCCATCAGCGTGCGCTGTTCGACGGGAATATTCTGATAGACCACATCATAGTTGACGACCTCGGTTGCACCGGCACCCGCCATCCATCCGAACAGTCCGTAGACCGCAAGGACCGGAAGGAGAACGATGAAGAGTGCGATCCCGACGATATAGCCGAGTGTCCTTCGCCCTTTTTCGTCCCCCAGAAGAATAGCAAGGATTTTCTTTGCAACCTTGGCAATGATAGCAGGTACTGCGACACACACCTTCCTTCTTTACTGCAGAGACAAACCCTGCGAGCAATACATAGATACATAATCGGTCAGCGCATCGGAGATGTTCTGCTTTTGTTCGTCAGAAACCGGGGTATACCAACCTATTTGATTCCCGCCGTCCCAGATATACGGGTCAACCTTTTCTCCGTACTGATTGACTTTTCCGATCACGTCACCGAAGCGGACCGTTTCGCTGTCGACCTCACCGTCGCCACGATTGAGAATCTTGATTCTAACAGCGTTATAGTGGTCGGCAATGTGCGTCGACACCAACGTTGCTTTGACCAGAAGCTCGTCATCCAACCGACCGAGCATGGTTCTTCCGGTATACTTCTGATCGCTAATGAAATCGCAGTCCTCAAAGAAACGACGCATTTCCTGTTCAAAGAAATTCATCAGCGACCTCCCGCGTTTCCGAAGAGCTTTGCCTTGTATTCGGGTGCGTTGACCTGAAGCAGATAGCGTTCGTTACCGCACTTGAAGAGGCATGTACCGCGTTCCGGGTACTTGATCAGTTCGTATTCCGACTGCTCGAGTTGGAGCGCGTCCATATATTCCTTCGGGTTGATATTGCCCGCGTTGAAAAGGAACTGATGTGTCGGGATCGAGAACAGCGGTTTCGTCATTTCCTTGACCTCGGGCAATAAAAAGTCCTCGATGTTCTGGGATGCCAGAAGGATCGAGGAATCTTTCTTTCGCACACGCTTGGAGGCGTTGCGGATATATTCGATTGCCGTCAGGTTGGTCAGGAAGAGATACAGCTCGTCGATGGACGCTGCCGTGTTGCCTTTGGTCAGGAGTTTATGGTTCATGAAGGACAGAATGTTGAAGAGCATCGCGTCCTTCAGCTTCTTGTTCGCTTCCATGAGTCCCTTGACGCCGAAGACGAGGAACTTGTCATCGCTGATATTCGTATGCCCATTGAAGAACTTGCTTTCCGCGCCCACACACATGGAGTTGAGACCAAGGCAGAGTTCGCGGAGCAGGTCTTCGGTAAAGAGCGATTTCGAACCGTGTTCGTACCGCTGATACTCGCTTTCAACCAATTCATAGAGGTCTGCCATTACGGGATAATCGTCAGCGGTCAGTTTCTCGTAATTCGTGTTGTCTGTGATGCCGTATTTGGCGTACAGGCGCGTGAGTAGGATTTCGAGGGCATCAATCTGCGCGTCATCGAAGTCCTTGTACACGCGGAAGAAGTCCTTGAGAAAGCTGATGTGCTGTGAGAGCCGTGTGGACTTGCGGAACGCTTCGGGGGTGTCTTCTTCGGGTTCGGCAACGATGTCCGTCCACGCTTTCGGCTCCAGCGGGTTGATCATATAGACACCCGACATGAGGTCAACGTAGCACCCGCCGAGATTGTTGCAGAGATCCTCATATTCCTGTTCCGCATCCAACGTGATGATGTTCTTGCCGGACATGCGAAGGTTCGTAAGGATCAGTTTGAGAAGGTAGGATTTACCCTGACCGGAGTTGCCGAGGATGAGGACGTTGCTGTTCGTCTTGTCATCGGCTCTGCGGTCAAAGTCTACTATCACGTTCGTGCCGAACTTGTCCTTCCCGATGTAGAATCCGTTCGAATCGGTTTTGCCCGAATAGTTGAAGGGATAACAGTTGGCGACCGACGATGCCGGGAGAACCCGTTCGAACTGTGTGCCGAAGATGTTGTATCCGCAGGGCATGCACGCGATGAAGCCCTCTTTCTGTCGGAGGGTGAGACGGTCGACCGAGAGTTTTTCTCTCGTCATTTCCATTGCCACGTCCGACTGCAGTTCACGGAGTTTGTCAAGGCTGTTCGCCGTCAGCTCAATGAAGACAGCGCAATGCAGAAGAGGCTCTCGGTTCTTGCGGAGGTCGTTCAGAAGTTCGACCACGTCATCGAGGTTTCCTTCGCCGGTGACAGCGTCTTCGATGTCATTCGAGTTCGCCAGCATTTTGTTCTTTCTGCTTGCGTTCTGCAGGATTTTTCTTTGTTCCGCGCCGTCCACGAATCTTGTATAGAGGTGGAGCGTGACGGCTTCCTTGTCCCCGAAGCGGGACAGGATCGCCTGATCCGAGGTCTGGGGCGGGTATTCCTTGATTGCCCATACACAGCGGTAACTGTCACCGCAGATGTAGTGATCCACATTGAATTTGACCGTCGAGGGGACGATCATGTCGAAGAAGTCTTTGACATAGGCTTCGCTATGAGCCACTTCTTCGGGTAATTGCTTTTTCTTTGCCATGTTTTCTCCTTTCTTAATCGGGGATGATCCACTTGCGGATCATTCTCTCGCCATCGATATCGTCCGGGGTGTCTTCGACAACGTGACCGAAGTATCGGGAGAGAAACCTCTTAATATCCTCTTTGTCGGCGCGCTTGCAGTCGAACCCCTGTTCGTTGATCTGCTTTTCGAGACGGTTGAGTTCGGCGAAGGACTGTTCGGTGGACTGTCTGATGCGATAGGCGAACATAAACTCCCGCGCGGTCGACATCTGCAATTGAATATCGTCGAGGAATTTGATGTCACGGCGCAACAGGAGCTGCACCTTGAGGTTTTCTTCTTTTTCTGCTTTTCTCGCCAGGGCGAGTTTGTTCTGCTCGAAGTTTTCACGGGCATCGGAGCAGATGATTTCGATGTCCGGCTGTACCGTCAGAAGCTGCATCAGATGATTGATCTTGATGCCGACATTGTTTTCCGACAGTACCGAGATATTGGTCGGCTGTACCATGAAATACACGATTTCTCCGTGTTCATAGGTCTGGAGCCCGCATCGCGAGAAGTTGCTCACGCCGACCAGTTCTGCGGTTGACAGATTTTTCTTTGCCATTTACTTGTTTTTCTCCTTCCATTGGAATGTTTGCTGTGTGGTAACGAAGTACCGCCATGCCCGTTTGATATAGTCGATCACGGCGAATTCATCGAGGCGGATCGTCAGAATCCCATAGACACCCGTCAGCGCGGCAGGAAGGACGAAGCCGAGCTTCGCCCAGGAAATGACCGAAATGGTCAATGCCACGCCGAGGATGATAATGTCACGGAGATTCCAGAACCACAGCTTTGCCTGAGTCCGCATATTTTGCGGGTAGATATATTGTCGTTGCATCATTTTTCCCTTTCTTTGGGCACTTCGTGCCATCAGGCACAAAGTGCGGCGTGAAACAAGTGTATTTCAGTCCATAGATTTCTGAATGTTTCACGCTAACCTCACGTATTATTTCTTGGCAATCGCGCGTCCGAGGTTGACTGCCGTGGTAGTAGTGTGGACGATGGACATTGCGTTGACACGCATACTGGTATCGAGACCGAACTGCTGTGCAATTCTCGGCACTTCGTTTGCCGCCAACATCACGCCGAGTCCGAGCAATGCGTGGGATTGTATCGTCAGAAGTCCCAGAAGCAGAAGCGTTGTCTGCATGAAGGTGGTGAAGCAAATTGCAATGATTTGTTTACACCAGCCCGTAAAACCTTCCGTATATCCTCTCGGGAGATTGAACATGTGGAGCGAACCGACCGCGATCTGCGTCAGCAAAATACCGCCGCGCTTGATGTTCGAAAAGAAGCATTTGATCACGCAGTAGCCGAGGCAGATAATGATCAGAAGGCTGAGAAGCGGGCTTTCGGTTGCGTGGACGGTCGGCGAAAAGATACGCAATGCCTCATGCGAGAGCGTATCGAACGACAGGTTCATTCCGATGACTTCCTGCATCAGATCCTTCGCAAAGATGTTTTGCAGATTGACGCAGAACCTGAAGAGTGCCACGGGAACCGTCGTAAACAGATTCACAGCCAACAGCCCCCACAGGAACGGAAGCACCTGCTTTTTGATATTCATCCTTCCCATGGTCTGGTACTCGATGGCGATATCGAAGATCGCCACGACCAATCCGGCAACGAACAGACCCCACCCGAAGAGTGAGAAAAAATGCAATGCCGCCTGTACCCATGAGAGGTCGAACAGATTTGATCCGAGTTCGGTCATCATACTGAAGAAGTCTGCGAGTGCGTTATACACCGAGGTGTAAAGCCAGGTCATGAACTTCATCCAGATGCCGTCGGAGATGGTTTCCCATACGCCCGAGAGTGCCGAACTGATGGCATTGCCGATACCCGAGATCAGGTCGGAAATCCAGTCAAACATAAGTCATCACCTCCATTCTGTGGGTGTTTGACCGGATTTCATCAGATGCCGAGGATGTTCCAGATGTACAGCGGACAGGTGATCGAGAAGATCAGCGTTGCGAGAAGAATCGCCGGGGCTGTCCACTCGAACTGACCGTGTTTGCGGTAATCGAGGTAAGCCGTGGCAACCTTCACGAAGAACAGTACCGCGAGGATCAGGTCGATGATCGGGAAAATAACGTTGTTTACGACCTGTTTGATCTGCCCGCTGGCTTCGTTCCAGGTATCCTCGACCGCACCGGCAACATCGCCGGTCCCCGCTGCAAAGCAGGTCATGCTCATCATTGCCGTCATGCATACCACGCACAGCACCATGATGAGCGTCATAATGAGTTTCTTTTTACAGGTTTTTTTCATAGATTTGACTCCTTTCCAAATATGATTCGTAATAATGGCTCGGGACGAATCTGACCGGGATGCCATGCTCGGTGGCATAGCAGATCTCGTTTCTCATCCCTTCGGAAACGCTGTCCCCGAAATACCACAGCTCATCGCATCCCGAAAGCAGAGAGAGTCCGGCGTTCATGCCGAACTCCCGTTCTTCGGGGATGTTGTCATCGAGAAACTGCGTGAAGTAGATGTGCGGGGCGACGGGGATCGCTCCGTGTTCTTTGACCACGAAAGCGCAGTATGCTTTGGCTTTTTCTATGTTGTTCTCCACATCGCCCCGCAAGGCAGAACAAACATAGATTTTCTTAGTTCCCGACATAGTAATCGTCATAAATGCTTCCTGATACCTCCAAGGTGTCCGAATTAACCGTAATGCTGATCATTCCGGCAGGTGTCCAGATACCGGTTGCTGAAATACTGACTGAATAGGAGCCGTCACCGACATATACAGGAATAAAGTGTACTCTTGCGTATCCGTCCGCATATGCGTTCTGTCTGAAGCAGTATTTGCTACTGATCAAATCAAGATTATCGCAGCAGTTTTTCGCCAACTCATATCGGTATTCGGGATAGGTTGCGTAAGCATACTGAATTCCCGTATAACTGTCGGCAGACGGCATACTGCATCCGCTTTCCGCGATAATGGTCGGAGCCCACTCCAATGTGATCCCGTACCCGGACTTGATCGTCCAGCGTCCGTTCGTCATTTCGGCAGTGGGACAGGATACATCCGGTTTCAATGTCGGGATTGCAGAATTGACTCGGATTCCGTATGTCTTCAGGACAAAAGCACCATTCTCGTATTTCCATTCCGTCCAACTGAGCCCGGTTCGGTTGTTCGTGGGAATTGGTGCGGAAGGAGAATAACTCGCGGGAGCTGTGCTTTCGTAACGGGTATCGGGTGTCTGCGATTCCAAAACGGATTTGATCACCGTCTGGAACACCACGGTATTGTTGTTCCGATTTTCTTCGTTCAGAGAATTGTCGCTGTTGACCGTGCATTCACAATACACCGTTTTCCCGGTAAGTCCGCTCGGCACAGTCCACTTGAAATATACAAGATTGGAGCCTCCGGACGGAATCACCACGTCTGTCTTTTTGTCGGTCCAAATCACCACTTTGGTTGAACCGTTGTAGTAATAGGCTGAGAAAGAGGCGGAGTTATGATGGCTTGGCAGAATATCGACATCGCTGTCGTTATTCACGGTGAAACTTGAGATTACCGTCGTTCCTTCGCAGTAGGAGGAATTCAGCGCAACCGAGCCAACCGACATTTCATAGTCATAGTCCAGGACATTCAAAGAACCAGACACCGAGTTGTTTGCGGTATTGTCTTCCGATGTGTGATTGTTCCAGTTGACACGAGCGCTGACCGAATGGCTTCCGACAGTATTGCCGACATTCAGGTTAAAGGTCACATATGCGATACCGTAGGCACTCAGATTGATATTCTGTGTTCCGACAACCGTCCCGTCATAGAGCAATTCCACAGGAATACCGGAATAGGCGTTGACCTTGTCCCAGCTGTCGACCCTCACCCTGACGGTCGTTGTTCCGTAACGGTATATCGAACTTTCCCCGATAGTCAAATTGGAGATGGAAAAATCGTATTTTGCCTTTTCCCATACTGCGTACAGGGTAATGGATTTGTTATCTGTGTAGGTGCTTCCCGCAGAGTATTGCGAAACGGTTGCGGTTGACTGTGTATTCCATCCGAGAAAAACACAGTTACTCTTGCTCGGCTTTACGGATGACAGCGTCAGATTTTCTCCGTGGGTTTTAACCTGCGCACCGGGCGCACCCGTTCCTCCGTTTGCGTTATACGTCACGGTATAGGTATTTGCGACCTCATAGGAATACTGGCACTGAGAACATCGGTATACCGTTGAAGCGGTTCCCACGGTAGCAACGAAGTTATGTGATTCGTAGGTTGTGCTTCCGATATTGGTTTTACAATCCGTGCAATACTGATTGACCGCGTGCTGAGACGAGTTATACTGGGAATACCGCTTCTCGGTATTATGAGACGCGTATTCATTCGTGGAATAATCCCCGTAATCACAGGATTTGACACGCTTGTGCTGTGCCGAAGAGTAATAGGTCCAGTCGCCGTAGCTATACGGACCGTGCGTGGTGCCGGTTGATGTAACCGCACCGCATTGATCGCATCTCTGCTCCCAATCGCAATCAGTCACATACACTCTGCTCGTAGTAGTATGGTTGCATGACCAAACGGCATAAAGCGTCGCACCGGCATTGGCAGTATAACTGCCGCCCGCCGAATATGTTGCACTTATTGCGGTACTGGAAGTGGACCACCCCAAAAACGTATAACCGCTTCTTGTCGGCTTCGTGGCGGAAAGGGTGAGAGCAACACCTTCCGTTTTTGTCTGAGAAGGAGGTGCGCCGGAACCGCCGTTCGCATTGTACGAAACGGTGTATTGCGACGGGTTTTTACTCCAAACGGCGTACAATGTCACCTTCGCGTTTGCCGTATATGACGATCCCGGCTGATATGACGCAACGGTTGCCGTTGAACTGGTTGCCCATCCTTTGAAGGTGTAACCGGAGCGCGTCGGCTTAGTACTCGATAATGTCAAGGTGACATTTTCGGTTTTTGTCTGCGTTCCGGGTGCGCCGGAACCGCCATTTGCGTTATAGGTTACCGAATATGTCGTAGCGTTCTTCTGCCATACGGCATACAGGGTAACGGCCGCATTGGAGGTGTAACTTCCTCCCGGCTGATAGGTTGCCGATGTTGCCGTTGAACTCGTTGACCATCCCTTGAAGGTATAACCGGAACGGGTGGGTTTGGTGCTTGAAAGAGTCAGGGTGACGTCCTTCGTTTTCGTCTGTGAAGACGGAGCGCCCGACCCGCCGTTCGCATTATAACTCACCGTATAGGTTGTCGGAGCATTGCTTTTCCAAACAGCATACAGCGTTCTTGCCGAGTTGGAGGTATAAGAGCCGCCGGGCTGATAAGATGCAGAAGTGGAACTTGCACTGGTACCCCAACCCTGGAAGGTATATCCGCTTCTTGTGGGCGTAGTACTCGGAAGTGTCAGAGTATCGCCGTAATACTTGGTTACTGCCTCGGGCGCACCAGAACCGCCGTTTGCATCAAACGAAATCGTGTAGCTGTTGATCCTGTACAGGAATGTCACCTTGATTTCGCGGTTATCACAATAGTCGATATAATCCTTGGAAGAGTAAGTATAGGACTTTCGATCATACATATCCCCCCTTCGCGATCCTTGATGATAGTTATAATACAATCTGGTATCAACATTCTTTCCGGCATCAAGTACATCGTAGGTAAATGTTCCGCTGATGGAGGAAAGGTATCCGTCTTCAAGCGAGTAACCGGTCGGATAGACTCTGCCGATATACATGGAATTACCGTATGTGTAAGATGATGTAGATGAACTGTACAGTGTTTTCGATCCGTTTTTGTCAATGGTATAGTGATTGATTGTAAATTTTGTGGGTTCCTGCTTTTGGTATGTCACATTACAGGTGATACTTTTGCCACCGATAATTTTGTAAAACTGCCAACCGATCTGTGCATATCCTGCTTTAGAGTCGTTACCGGCAGCCCATGTCAAAACGCAAGATTCACCGAGTCCTTGATTACTGGAAAAGCCGATGATATCATAACCGTACAGTGAGTCACCGTGGCAATAGTAATCGTCATTATCGGTTTTATATTCACAGTATTTCAGCAAATTGCCGCTACTGTCTTTATGGTAGATGTAGATTGTTTTGTTTGGGGTGATTCCTCTACCTCCCACAGTTCCGGTCAACGTTCCGCCATCCGGATAGGTCCAGGTAGCACTCACGGGAATGGCAAGGGAGGCGATGAGCAACACCATAGCCAAAAACATTGCGAGCAATTGGATACCTTTTCGTTTCATGCAGTCACCCCCTCAAATACTGCCTGTCCGTTAAGATACTCAAAGAGGAGTATGTTTTCGGACAGATCAACGGAAAACACCTGATCGGCATTTTCCTTCAATTCGTCAAATCCGATTTCACGGTCCTGCGGAATGCAGATTCGGATGGCATCGATCAAATCGGAGCGATAGGACAGGTCTGCCAACGAACCGTAGTATAACAGCTGTGCTTCGATGATTTCCTTTTCGCCATATCCCACCGAATGGAGTTCGCCGATAATACGGTGAAACCAATTCTCAAGATTCCGTTCATATCCGTCATCTTCGGCGTTGTGCAAAGCACCGTAAAGGCACAGGTTTTCCAGGTCTTCGGTATAGCCGGATGACCTTGTATCTCTGACTGCGAAAATCGGAAGATACTCATCGGCAACCACGTCATCTTCAAATACGAAAGGATATCCGTCTTCGCGGATAAACCCGAATTCGCTTTCCGCGTTTTTCGTCAGTTCTTCCGCGTTCGTACCTTCTTTCGGGATACAGTTCGAAAGACCGGAAAGCATTTCTTCCGTTGTCATTTTGTTGAAAGCCGTGCAGTAATGGTAATAAAGCCTTTGAATCTGCTGAATGGCTTCATCCGAATATCCTTCTGCATGGAACCGGTCGACCAACCACTGCATGTTTTCTTTGACATTGTCGTATTCGATCACATGACTTGTTTCGCGGATGATCTCCCCGTATTCATCGACCGAATAATTGCCGTCAGAGTCAACGAACGGACTGCCTTTGGTAATCAGGTCGATTTGCTTCAAAATGGAAGTGTTGAGCAGTTCGGGATGACTTTCCGCAATCACGGAATCACTTTCTATCCTGTTGACCCTTCTGTCGATTTCCGGTGGCGTTTCGATAATCTCGACCTGACCGGACGGATCATCGTCGGTTTTTGGGGTATCGGTGTTCTCGCCGGGTGATTTTCCAAGTATTAGGCACACCGCGACAACCGCCAGAACCAAGACACAGGATGTAATGATCCACCAATAGATTTTAGTTTTCATCTTCCACATCCTTACTGTCGTATTCGACCTCATTGCCGGAAGCGGTCGGATTTTGTTCCCGTGCCATTTTACTGACATCAATATCCGGTTCGACATTGAATTCCTCTTTTTCTTTCGGATTCGGACGGATTGCAGGAATATCATCGGTCAGTACACCGGTTTCGGTTGACTGATCGGTAATGTCTTCCGACTGTTGCTTACCGGCTTCTTCGGCAATTTTGTCGTTCTTTTTATTCTTGTTAGAGATGCCGATCACAATGGATGCAATCAAGACAGCCACCAGAATTACGGCAAGTGTGATGATAATAATCTTTTTCTTTTTCATAGGATTCCTTTCTTTACTTGGATTTGTAATAACTCGAAACCGTTACCGGCACTTCGAGACTCGAATAGGTGCGTCCGTTCCATGTGATTGGAAAGATCGCGGTATAATGAACCGTCAGACCGAAACCGTCACCGTTCAGAGTTGTAACTTCCGGGCGCGTCATTGAGCAGTTCCCGTTATCGTATGCATAAACGGTCACGGTGTCGCTTGAAAAGCCAAGAGCCGGAAACACGCCTTTTGCGAATGCCGTATAGTCAATATAGTCGGCAAATTTGCTTCCTTGCTTGATGGCATCGAAGGATTCGGTCGCGTACTGTGCAACGTAACCGTCGAGCTTCTTCTGCACGTCCCGTTTCTGGATCTGCACCTGAGCGGTCAGCCCCATATAGAGGATGATGACCGACAGCAAGGCGGCAATGAATATGACGATCACGCACACGTAGATGTACGCGATGCCTTTTTTGTTTTTCAGCATTTTCATGACCGCCTCACTTCCAATAGACCTGAGAGAGTCCCGAGGAAGAAGCCCGAATAGTCACCGGCTGAACGAATTCATCAAAGCCGAGGATGCTCAGGTTGTAGGTCAGCGTACAGACGATTTCTTCTCCGAGCTGCACCCGTCCCGAGGCATCCATGGTTTTGCTCCCCGCAAAGGAATAGGCGAAGTCCACACCGAACTTTTCTTTCAGGTTTTCGGCGTATTCATCCACGGACACCGTGCCGTTCATCGCGGCATAGTCGGTCAGCTGATCGGCTGCGGTCTTGACGTTCTGATTGAGTGCCACAAGAGACACAACGTTGACGGCGAAAACCAGAACGAACGCGACGATCATCACCGTGATCGCCACATCGATATAGGTTTCGCCTTTTCTGTTTTTCAGCATATTTCTCATCCGAACAGACCTCCCAACGACGAAATGAGGACCTCACCGATGACCGCCACATACACGAGCATGAAGCATACGAGCAGGACCATGGAGAGTTTCCGCACCTTTTTCGGGGCTTTGGTCGCTTCTTCTTTGAGGTTCTGACGCTGAAAGTCCGAGAACTTCAGCACAAGAGACCCCCAATAGACACTTGTTTCGTCCCCTCGGATCACACCGATCAGCCCGCGCGTCACGTCACTCATCATCGTGGAGCCGACACGGGCTTCCAGACGGGTGAGCGCCACTTCGTAGTTGCCAGATCGCATATCCGCTACAGTGATCTCAAGTTCTCGTTTGAGTTCGGGTCCTGCCGTATCCTTGTAGTTATCGAGAATGGCAAGAACGTCACGGCTGTGAACGAGCGTCTTTTCGATGTTGGCGACCAGACGAGGGAGTTCGTATTCGATCTTCTTTCTGCGTTCCCTGATCGCCTTGCCGACCTTTTTGATCTCAGCGAAGTACATCACCACCGCGATCACAAAAATGAAAACGGCGAGGAGTTTCGATAAGAACACCACGGGAATCGCAAACAGAGCAATAAAACCCGCCTTGACAATGGCATTCGCCGTGTACATTTCGGGAGTCATGTTGATATCCGCTGTCTTGAGATCGGCTTCGAGTTGGAGCCTTTTATACTCGTTCAGGTGGATTTTGTCAGACAGCCATCCCGCGAGTTCACGGAGCCAAAGTTCCAGAGGATTGGTCTTTTTGTTCTGCCTTTTTCCAAGATTGTTGGTGGCTTTCGCCACCGCAAAACTCGGCACACGGAAGACATCGCACAGAATGAGTGCGAGTCCGACCGTGGCAAAGAGTGCCGTAAAAATGATTACCCACATATCTCGTCACCTCACTTTTTGTATTCGATGGGCTTCGTGAATTTGAACATCAGAAGCGCTGTGATCAGGATGGCTCCGGCACAGACCGCCATCACGATTTTGCCGAGCGTGCTGTACATCAGCGCCGCATACCAGTCGCGGTTCAGCACATACAACAGCGGAATATTGGCAACCACCATGCCAGCCATCATCCAATACTCGGTTCTGGCGGCTACAAGAAGTCCCTTGATCTCGCTGTTGGCAAGACGCACATCGGTCAACTTCGCCACGACGGGCATCAGCGTATCCTTGAGCGTTCTGTCATCCTGACACGCGATCAGTGTATCGCACCACTCGCCCCAGATCGTGTTCTTGACACGCTCTTTGAGGTGCTTGATGGACTGCTTCACATTGGAGGAGATCATCGAGGTTTCGGCAACGAAGCCCGCGAAGATGTCCTTGACCGGGGGCTTGAGGTACTGCACATTCTCTTTGACGGCAGTCACGATATCGTCGGAACGGACATACGAGGTCGTAATGATCGACAGCGCGGTTTCGAGTTCTTCCGCTACGTGATTGTCGTAATAGTTGATCGTACGTTTGACAAAGCCGAACGGGATCAGCGCAAACGCAATCGCGAATACGGGGATCAGAAGCGGGTTGTCGATGGCAACCGCCACCACGCAACCGACGACCATCAGGATCAGCGAGGTGGCGCAAGCCACCGCAAATTGACTGCCTTTTCCGGTCGCTTCCAGAGCGTCTTTGATGCGGTTCAGTTCGACCGTCATCTTGCGGGATTTCTTCTTGCCTTTTGCAGTCAGAACCTTTTCCCGCAAGGTCAGTTCCGGCGTTGTGAACCGCATCAGATCGTCGGTCACGCTGTCGGGAGTAAGCCCGAGAATGAGAACAGCACCGACAGCGATCAACAGAAAACAAATCAGATATACGAATGTCATTTCTTCGTTGCCTCCTTTCCCTGGCAGAAACGGTTCAGAAGTTCACGCGGGACACCGCTTCGGGTAAGCTGCATTTTGAGCTGTTCCGAGGGCGGGTTGACCTTTTCAAAGCAACCACTGATCGTGAATTTACCGTCTTTGTATTCGTTTTCGATGATGTTGTAGCGATACAGGCATCTGTACCGCGCTTTTCCGTTTGAGGACACCGCACATTCGGAGATATCCATCACTTTTCTCGTGTTGTCCTCGCACTTGTGGGCGAAAACGACCACGGGAAACGCCTGACGCGACTGCGAGAGGCTGACTTCCATGCCGAGTTGGAATCGGCGCTGACAAAGAAGCGAGATTCTGCCGTGCGCGGATTCGGCGGGACCCGAGTGTACGGTGGTCACGACAGTATGTCCCGTGAGGGATGCTTCGACGGCCGCGTTTGCTTCGGCATCACGAATCTCTCCGACGACCACGAGATCGGGGTCAAATCGGAGAGCCGCAACGACCAGATCTTCCTGACTGATGTCATAGGCTTCATTCTCACTCGGGCGGGACAGCGTGTGAACCACATTGTTCTGCACCTCGCCGAAGCGGTTTCTCTTGACGAGGAACAGCTCACGTGCGCCGGACTCAATGGTGTAAATACGCTTTTCGTCCGGGATGCTCGACAGAAGCGCGTTCAGCAGCGTGGTCTTACCGGAACTGGTTCGTCCCGCAACGACAAGGCTGACACCGTATCGGATACACATTTCGAGGAATGACATCATTTCTTCGTTTGCCATACCACTTTCGATCAGACACTTGCGGTCGATTCTCTGCGGGTGCAAAAGACGGATGGACACGGAAATACCGCAATCCTCATCCACAACGGGACTCTTGATTGCGGTAATTCTCGTATTGTTCGGCAGGTGTCCCTGCGCGATGGGCGTTGCGTTGTCGATGATCATTCCGCTGTGGTGGAGCAACCGTTTCACGATATCCACGGCATGTTCGGGAGTATGGAAGTGTTCTTCGAGCTTTTCCATGCGCCCGTCCGACCATGTCAGGACGATATCGTCCCAAGAGTTCACGTTGATCTCATCGAGGTCGGGATTGCCGAGGAAAGGTGTCAGGATCGAATACTCGACCATTTCGCTGTACAGGCGGTCGATCAGCTGTTCGTCCGTAAATCCTTCCACGAGAAAACCTTCATCGAGAATGTATTTCTCGATATACGCCTTGAGCTGATCGTGCTTGTTTTCATCGGTCAGCGCCGTCGCGTAGTATTTGGAGATGTAGTGCTGTGTGTCGGCAAGGACATCCCAGAGGTTACTGTGCTTCATACTCGACCACCTTTCCGGCGATCTCCTTCATACGGGAATCGAACCGCTTGTCTTTGGTCGGCTCATACAGCGTTCCTTTCTGCATTTGTTCCTTGACCGTCTGGCTGTACGGAAGGGTGAAACTCACCTCTCCCATGTGGCTTCTCGCTTCCTCAATCGGCATGAAAGCGTCCGCGTTCGGCGTATTCAGCCCGATGATGTGAGCATCTCTCTGATACTTGCTGTCTTCATAGACAGGCAGTTGCGAAAGAAAGAAACTGATACTTGAGAGGTCGGGAGACGCAAGACGGATGACCTGATCGGCTTTTTCCACGCCGATTGCGGAAAGAACATTGTTTTCAAGATTGCTTGTACAATCGACCACAACGTAATCCGCGAGCGTGCAGAGCGTGTCGATCAGTTCTTCGGCTTTTGCTTTTCCGAAGCGCGGATATGTGAATTTGTTTTCGCTCTCACGGTAGCCGAGGAATCCGAAATTCTGCCTTTCTTTGAAGGTGACGAGGTTTTTGATCACGTCATC
>ERZ780149.2126-NODE-2126-length-19278-cov-7.884409_pt1 | contig 19278 bp, 13 predicted proteins | sample MGYA00511367_ERZ780149 | MGnify/ENA primary metagenome ERZ780149 (study PRJEB29588, sample SAMEA2153852) | human gut metagenome | biome: human gut; feature: human-associated habitat; material: faeces | place: Denmark | collected 2008/2010 ... | reverse complement strand
CCAAGAACGCCTGTGCAGCAAGGAAAAAGCCGCCGCTTCCACAGCAGGGGTCAGCAATCGTCTTTTTCGGTTCCGGGCGCAGACAGGCCACCATTGCTTTGATAAGCGGGCGGGGTGTAAAATACTGCCCTGCACCACTTTTTATGTCCTCGGCGTTCTTTTGCAGCAACCCTTCGTAGATCTCGCCCTTCACATCGGAGGACATGGACACCCAGTTTTCCTTGTCGATCATCTGCACCACGCGGTATAGGATGGAAACATTGCTGATTTTGTTGACGGCCCCTTTGAAGATCTGCCCTAAAATGCCGCCCTCATCGCCCAGCCGCTCCAGTATAGCGCGGTACTGATTTTCCAGCTCTGCGCCCTTAAGCGTGTTCATATCCGACCAAGTGTAACCTTTAGGGATGCCGGTTTCTCGCTTATACGGCGGGCGGGAGTATTCATCGGACATTTTCAGGAAAATCAGGTAGGTAAGCTGTTCAAGATAATCGCCGTATGATACGCCGTCATCCCGCAGCGGATTGCAAAGTCCCCAGACTTTGGAGACGATATTAGAAGATTGTTCACTCATTCAGATTCCTCTAAGATAATTTGTCTGATTATTTTAAAAAATTCTATAAAGTTGCGAAAAGAGAATTCATTCGGATGCTGATTTACATATTCAGCAAATTTCATTTTAGGCAGTGCAAGATTGATAGAACATTCGTCATCATCAAGGCTAAAAACTCGCTCTTTGCTTGTTCCTTCAATGATAGCAATACTTTCGGATCCGCAGACGTTCTTTTTTTCGCAGAAAGCATTTAATATCTTACTATAACCATTTTTATTGAATTCTTTTCCTAGATATAAGCGACGTCTTACGCCAGAAACATCCATCTCCGTTTTGATTTCAGTATCTGAATAATAATGTTCAATGCAAATTCCTGGAGTATTCTGCCTATTTTGAGGTATTGGAAGTATTAAGGAATATGTATTATTTCCCCAATATTTATATTCTTTTCCCTTGTTTCCGAGCTTGTCGTTGGTTGCTTTTACATCGCAATCTGCGACAAAGATATATTTTCTGGTATGAGGGAGTTTTGCAGCGTTTTCACACAAAGAACAAAGAGCTACATCTCCCATTTCTAGTTTCAAACCATCCGTACCACTGGTTTTGGGTTCATACTCCAAAAACTCAAATTCCAAACCATTAAATATATCATCATACTGACTATCTTTCGATAAAGCTGAAAATGCAGTTTTCATGTGTTTCCAATCTGTGCTGCCTTCGGTGATGATAAGTGGTTTTCCTTCGGTGGGAATAGTACGAGCAAGTTCTTGAATATCACTATTGAATTTTTGTGTCTGCTTAATATAATTATACGCACGCAAAAATTCAGAAAAACACTCGACATTGATTTTTTGACCTTTCGGCATTTCGTAAACGTCAAAAGCATCTTCACCTAATGTTTCTCTCATTCCAAGTAAGAACAGCGGCGAATGCGAAGTTATAATGAATTGGATTTTAGGGAACATTGCAATCAATTTTGGAAGCACTTCTTTTTGCAGTTTACTGTGCAAATGAAGTTCGATTTCATCAATCACTACAATTCCGGTGATTTCGTCTAAGTGAATGCTTTTTGTGATATCGTTATTATCTGCATAATGAACAATTGTTGCAAACATATTAAAAAGTGCAATTTGACCAGTCGATAACGAATCTAACGTAGGGCACACTCTACTATCATCATTCTTTCTTACGATACAGAATCTCGAACCATGCGAGCTTCTAAAATTTAAGCGAAAGTAAACTTCTTCACCAATAATTATACTGAGAATTTTTTCAAGATTTTCTCTTGCTTTGCGCATCATTAACAGGTCATCGGCTGAAAGATGTACTAATGCTAGCTCTCCTGACGCACCAGCAATATCTCCACGTGAATCTGTAATTACATCAAGCAACCATTGCAAATTTAAGCTTGTAACGTTATGAACCGTAATGGGGTTTTCAAGTTGTCCGTTAAAACGGCCTTCAACTTTTGGATGCAAATAATCTGAAGATATATAATAAGAATTTCCCAGCCATACAGGACGCTCGTACCTATCCGGCCCAAAATAACAAATTACATTTTTCTCCCAAATAGTTTCGACTTGTTTGTCTGATGCTCTCAGTACTTTCTCATTTCCTTGTCTATCTCCAGAAACAGATGAAGTATTGATATTATTTTGTTTTTTTATATCATCAATCGTAATATCTCCAGACTTACATATATAAACAGGAGCCTCTTCATCTGGGAATTCTTTACAGCTATATAGAAGTGCTGAATACATATACGAAGTTCCTGCGTGAATTTCATTCGGTAAAATTGTTTTAAAGAAATTATGACCCCCATTTTCTCTTGGTGTCGTCGCATTCATAAAATACTTCTGCGCCATCTCATAAAAAGAATCAACGATATTTGACAGGATAGTTGACTTTCCTGTACCGTTTTCACCAACAAGAATTATAGGCTTTGGCGCTCCATTGTTGTTGAACGAAAAATCGATTCTTACATCCTGTAAAGGACCGACGTTTTTATACGCTAGTTTTTCAATATACATACCTTTATTCCTCAAACGCCTGTTTCAAAATACTCTGTCGCATTGCATCCGCCTGTGCAAGTGCGGTATCAACTGTTTTTTCAATATTATCACAGCACGACATTTCAGCTTCGAGTCTTTTAATAATTTTGTATTGCTTTTCCAGCTCGCAAATTTTAATAGAAAGTAATCGAGCTTTTTTAATACCAAAAGCCGGTTGGCTTGTTGCCTTAGCTCCAAGTGTCAACTGCTTTGTAACAAGTGAAGATGAAAATTGCCAGAAAAGAAATTCTGGATAAATTTTTTCTTTATTGGGTTGAATCAAGATAACATTTGCAGAAAGCGCATAATTTTGTTCATCAGGGATTTTATACGGCTTTCCAATTGTTCCGATTTTCCCCATTACAAAATCGCCTTTATGTATGGTGTATCTGTGAAGATGTTCATCAAGAACTTCCGGCGAAGCTTTTCTCGCATCTTCAAAATTGATTTTCTTATTTTGATAGTCAATATCTCCAATTCCAATATATGGAATCCCGTTCTTGTATTCTGGTGGAGTTCTGTGACTGGGTTGTGGATCAATCATATCCGCGATTTTATCCATTTCCACAGTTTCGGGCAAACATGAAAACGCATTCTTCAGCACAGCCTGCCGATACACCGCCAACTGCTCTTTTGTAGTTTTGAGCGTATCAACAGCCTTGTCGAGCTTTGAAAAAAGTTCTTCAATGCGGGCAACGATTCGATTTTGAATTTCTAAATTCGGCAAAGAAAATTCTATCTTTTCAAGATTTTTTCGTGAAATACGTTTTCTGGTGGTTCCGCTTTCATATTGCTTAATTTGTGAACGAAATGTACTTGAATTTATCAAATACATAATATATTGTGGATTTATAGAAATATCTTTTATCCGCAGAATCGCAATATCAACTGCTGTGATGTAAGCTCCTTCTAGTGGAAAAATACAAGCCCGCCCAAGCGGTTCGGGAAGTCTTGCGATTAAAATATCACCCTTTTCCAAGAAAGTACAATGAAGTCTTTCCGCTGTTTCTAAAGTGATATATTTTGACGATTTATCTTTAAATTCTCCATCGCCAATATCTGCAAGCTGAATAAGACGAACTTTACCCCTTACATCTTGATCTTTCTTTTCAATCCAATCTCCATCACAAAGCAAGCCACCATTTGAAATAATATCTACTAATGTCATTTACGCTACCAATTCCTCGTTCATTTCGTCCAAAATCTCCTGATACTTTTCCCCGAACACCCGATAGAACCCACCCAAGCCGCCTTTGCTGTCAAACGGCGTATACTCCAAGTCCTCCGGCAGAATGCTCAGTGATGTGATGATATGCTCCTTGATCAGCCGCAGCCATTCCATCTGTTCAGCGGTAAAGTGAACCGCACCGGTGTTGCGGCGGAAAGTCCACTGTTTGAAGTTATAGTTTACCCGGTCGGCAAAAGGCGAGAGGGTATCCGTATAGCCCATCTGAAAACGGATAATGGAAATCAGGTCGGTCAGCTGGGCAAGTGTACCTTTCTTTACCTTGCTAGGCTGCTTGATGGCATAACAATCCCACAGGCGCTCAATCGTGATGCCTTTTGCCTTGAGTTTTTGATACAGTTCCGTCAGTTTTTTCAGTACCATCGGACGTTTTTTATACGTTTCATTGTAGATGATGCGCAGGGCAATGATCTCATCTTTATTTTCCTCGATGAAATCCTTGAATGTAGAAATCACCCGGTCTGCCGTTTCCTCCTGATTGGTGTCATAACCGGCAAAGAGTACTTTGTCCAGATTAACGCTGTCGATGATCTGGTCATGGCTGCGGCGGACATTTTCAATAAAATCGCGCACTTCCGGCTTCTGGAAAGGTGCAACGGCCTGTTTGATGAGCTCTTTCTGGGTCTGTGCAAGCTGTTCCGGTGCGGGCGTAAGCACGCCGCTTTCTGTTTGCGCTTTGGCCTGAATGATATCCTCATCAAAGGCATTCAGCAGATTCTCCGCAACCTGCTCTACGGTCTGCCCTACGGTTTCTTTGAACTGCTTGTGTTCGCTGCGTTCCATCCTGCGGCTGAGACGAATGACGCGGTTTGCAAGAGAAGTCAAAGTGTCCTCATCCCGTGCACCGAGTGCAATGTTCATCATCAGTTCCTTCATGGAAACCGCTGGCTTGCGTTCCAGCGTGCGGGTCTCGGTCTTTTTGGATTTGGTTACACCCACTGCATCCACGATCACAAAGTGATCTTTGTTTTCCGTAGCAGAAGGTGTTACCTTTTGTAAATCATCCTTGCTCAGCGTGCGGGTGCCGCGGCCTTTCATCTGCTCGAAGTAATTGCTGCTTCGCACATCCCGCATGAACAGCAGGCACTCGATGGGCTTTACATCCGTACCGGTCGCGATCATATCCACAGTAACGGCTATACGCGGGTTATAGTCATTCCGGAACGAGCTGAGAACGGCTTCCGGATTCTGCGCACTGTAAGTGATCTTTCTGCAAAAATCGTTTCCTTCGCCGAATTCTTCCCGGACGATCTGCACAATATCGTCTGCATGGCTGTCCGTCTTGGCAAAAATCAGCGTTTTGGGGACTTCTTTCCGGTAGGGGAACAGCGTGGTATGGAGTGCTTCTTTGAAGGTGCGAATCACAGCACGGATCTGGCTTGGATTTACGACATCCTTATCCAACTTGGACTGTGTGTAGAACACATCCTCGTCCATCTGCTCCCAGCGTTTTGCGCGCGTCAGGCGGTTACGCCGCTCGATCAACTGCTTCAGGATGGTTGCACCATTTTTCGTCACATCGGTTTCAATCAGATAAATGTCCTCGCCAACGTTAACGCCGTCCAGAACGGCCTGCTCTCGCGTATATTCGCTGACAAAATTTTCATTGAAGTAGCCGATGGTTCGCTTATCCGGCGTAGCGGTCAGGCCGATGATAAACGCATCAAAATAGGAAAGCACTTGACTCCATACATTGTAAATAGAACGATGGCATTCATCTACAATGATACAGTCAAAGAACTCCGGCGGAATTTTGGCATTGTAGACGACCTCTTTTGGTGCTTTGCTTTCGGCGGTGACATATTCCGCAAAGGGAATCTCTTCTGCCTGTTCGTCCAGTTCTTCCCCTTTTAGAATGGAATACATCCGCTGAATCGTACTGATGCAGACCTGTACATCCCCGGAAATATAAGAGTTTTTTAACCGGCGTACACCATACAATTCCGAAAAGCTGCGAGGATCGTCATTGGGCTTGTAGGCCATGAACTCGCGCTCGGCCTGTTCACCAAGGCTACGGGTATCTACCAGAAAAAGGATGCGATTCATTCTGCCGTATTTCAACAGCCGATAGGCGGCAGTAATGGCTGTAAAGGTCTTGCCTGCGCCGGTTGCCATCTGCACAAGAGCGCGCGGCCGATTTTCTGAAAACGAAGTGTCCAGACCATGAATTGCACTGATTTGACATTTGCGGAAGCCCGATTCCTCCAGCTGCGGGATACGCTTCAGATTGTTGCGCACAGTATCCGGTTCAGCAAGCCAGCGTTTCAACGTCTCCGGGCGGTGGAACGAGAATACCTTGCGCGAACGATATTTAAGATCTGCGTAATCGGTAAAACGCACCAATTCGCCAGTGGCTTCGTAGGCAAACCGAACCTTGTACTCCCGCTTTACCCATTTGAACTGGCTATTTGCATAGCGGCTGGACTGCGTTTCCACGTCTGTCAGCGCTTGACCTTCTTCGTCCTTCTTTGCCTCTACAACACCAACTGGCGCTCCCTCAATGAAAAGTGCATAATCCACCGGACCGGTATTAGTAGGGAACTCGCGCACTGCAACACCGGAAGCAACCGTCAGATTTAGTTGTTTCAGATCCTGAATTGTCCAGCCACTTTGCCGCAATCTGTTATCGATTTGTTCCCGCGCTCTTGCTTCCGGAGTCATAACGATGCACCTGCCTTTGCTATCTTAGAGCAAACTGTTGATACCTCTATTTTATAAGATGCAACACAATATTACAAGTGTTTCCTTTTTATAAATTTCAAGGCGATATACTTCATGAGAATTTTTCAAAGTACTTGAAAATACGTAAAATTCATGGTATAAATTATACGAAACAATTGCTGCTTAGTATCTGCTGCTCAACAATATCTAAATGGGAGGTGCCTGCCATGACCGCCGTGATCTATGCCCGCTATTCATCGGATAACCAACGCGAAGAATCCATTGAAGGCCAGATTCGTGAATGCACTGCCTATGCGGAGAAGAACAGCATCACCATCGTCAAGCACTACATTGACCGTGCCATCTCTGCCAAGACAGACAACCGCCCGGAGTTCCAGCAGATGATCAAGGACAGCGAGAAACGGTTGTTTGACATTGTGCTGGTCTGGAAACTTGACCGCTTTGCCCGGAACCGCTACGACAGTGCCCGGTACAAGACCCAGCTGAAGAAGAATGGTGTCAAGCTCATGTCTGCCACCGAGATCATCTCCGAGGGGCCGGAAGGCATCATTCTGGAATCGGTGCTGGAAGGTTATGCTGAATATTATTCCGCTGACCTGTCTGAAAAGGTCATTCGTGGCATGACCGAAAACGCACTGAAGGGAAAGTTCACTGGCGGTGCCATTCCCTTTGGCTACATCATCAACGCAGACCACCGCAGTTCCTAGACCCATAGGAATGTCTACCGGGAGGACTGCCGTTAAAAAGCAAAAGACCAGAGTTGTAAAGCCTTTTGGCTGAATAACTCTGGTCTTTTTGTAGGGGCTTGTGCAACAGCCCCTACATATCGGATGCCGGAAGCTCTTTTTTGTGTTCACATCTTGATTTTCTGCGCCGCCCTGGCGATCTCTGCCAGAAGGTCCACGAGGTGTCTCTCGTCCATCCGGCTGCTGTTGTTGGTAAAGGCATAGAAACAGCCCTGCACACAGAACGACAGCAGGATGCCGCGCTTGGGGTCGTTGGCGAAGGTGGGGTCCTGCGCGGTCAGGCGCTCCCGCAGGCCCTTTTCGATGCGGTTGGCAAAGATGCCCTGACGGGAATCGGCGAAGAGGATGTTCACCGCCGTTTTGTTCTGGACAAAGGCCCGGAACAGCTCGCGGGTCAGCGCCTCCGTCCGGACCGGGTGCAGCTCCACCGCCGAGACGCTGGCCAGAATGTCGGCAATGAGCTTGTCCTCCAACCGGCTGGACAGTGCATAGATATCCTCATAATGGGCATAGAACGTCGATTTGTTCACGCAGGCCAGTGCGCACAGGTCTTTGATCTTGATCTTTTCCAGCGGCATTTTGCTGCGCAGTTCCAGAAACGCTTTTTCGATGGCGCGGTCGGTCTTTTCGATGCGGATGTCCAAAAATAATCCACCTCTTTCGGTATTTTGTCGGATACCCAACCCTTTTCGGATTTTGTTGATAGACAGAATCTGCGGGTTTTGTTACTCTTTTTTATACAGGACTCCCGCGTTTTCCAACGCTGCCTCAATGCGGTGGAACGTTTTCTCGTCCGGGCAGCGGAGGGTATGCAGATGCACCCCACCGGTCATCCGGCTCAGCAGACATTCGGGGGTATCCGCCGCCTGCTGGATGAAGTTGTCCACGTCATACCGGCTGGACAGGTTCAGGTTGCCGCGCAGCTCGCCGTACAGCGGGTTCTCCACGGCCACGTCCACCACGGTGCCGCCCTGGTCCACCACCGCATACAGTTCGGTGCGCATCTCCTCCGCCGTGCGGTGGACGCAGGCCAGGATGCCGGTGTAGCCGCCGGGGGCCGGGTGGAACTGATATCCCCGCGGCGTGGCTTCGATGGCCGCACCGCCGGCCCGCAGCAGGGCTACATCGCCCACCACGATCTGGCGGGAGACGCCCAGCTCCGCCGCCATCACACTGGCGCTGACCGGTGCGTCGGCGTTGCTCAGCCGCTCCAATATCACTTCTCTGCGCTGTACAGCATTCATCCGAATGCCCCCCTGTTTTCTGATTTTACCTTATAATAACAGACCCCGCAGGAATGTGCAAGTTTATTTCAGGCGGAGGAGCGTGGCGTAATTGGAGGGCAGCTGCACCTTCATCCGGCCCCACTCGATCTCCGTCAGGATCGGCTGACTGCCCACGCAGTCGGCCAGCAGGTCTTCGGCACCGGTGGCCTCCACCGGCAGCTGGAACTCCAGCTGCGCGGGGCTGTCGCCGTTGTTGAAGACGGCCACGACGGCTTTGCCGTCCAGCACACGGGCGAACGCATAGCACTGGGTGGTCAGCTGTAACTCTTTCACCTCGCCCCAGGTCAGCTCCGGGCACGCGGCCTTCAGCCGGCCCAGCGCCGCGTATACGCTGGTGACCGGGTTGGTGGTCAGCGCATCCTTGAAGTCATCCAATTCCAGGCAGGGGCGGAGCGGCCAGTCGCTCCCCCACTCTTTTTTGCCCTCAATTGCAAATTCCGAGCCATAATAGATGGACGGAATGCCCCAAAGCGTATATACTAGAAGAGCAATATGGCGGATGTGGGCCCGGTTGCGCAGCTTGTTGGGCAGGCGCTCCACATCATGGTTGTCCGAGAAGAGATAGAGCCGGGTGTCGTGGCACAGGCCCTGCAAACGGCGCATGGTGTGCGCGATCTCGAAATAGTTGTGGTCGTTGTGGCCGCTCCACAGGCCCTTGTGCAGCTCGTAGTTGGTCACCGAGTGGAGCATTTCGGGGTTGGCCCACCGGCTGTAATCGCCGTGGATGACCTCGCCCATCAGCCAGAACTCCGGCTTGACCTCGTTGGCCAGGCGGCGCAGGCCCTTCATGAACTCGAAATCCAGCACGTCGGCTGCATCCAGACGGATGCCGTCGATATCGAACTCGCGGACCCAGAAGCGGATCGTATCGTAGTGGTAATTCTGGACCTCCGGGTTGCGCTGGTTCAGCTTGACCAGCAGGTTGAAGCCGCCCCAGTTGCCGTAGGAGAAGCCGTCGTTGTACTCGTTGTTGCCCCAGAAATTCACATCGCAGAACCAGTCCTTATACCGGGCGTTCTCGCGGTCCGTTTTCAGGTTCTGGAAGGCGAAGAAGTCGCGGCCCACATGGTTGAACACGCCGTCCACAATGACTTTCTGGCCGCGGGCGTGGCAGTTGGCCACAAACTCCCGGAACTCTTCATTCGTGCCCAGGCGGCGGTCCACCCGGCGGTAGTCGATGGTGTCGTAGCCGTGGGAGCTGCTCTCAAACAGCGGGCCGATATAAATGGCCGTGCAGCCAAGGTCCTCATAAGCGTGTTCGGCCCAGGCGTTCAGTTTTGCAAAGGCACCGGGTGTGGGCTGGCCGTCGTTCTCATGTGCGCAGCCGCACAGCCCCAGCGGATAGATGTGATAAAATACAGCGTTGTCATACCAAGCCATCGTTACAGTCTCTCCCATTCTAGCAGTTTTTCCTGCGCCCGCCGCATACGGGCGACAGAGATAGTATAGCATAGTTCCGGACCAAAGTGTGGAACTTTGCTAATTTTCATACAAAGTCTCCTGCAAAATCAGCAGGTTTGACGATTTCGATTTGGTTTTCTTAGTAACAATGACAAAAAGGAAAGGTGCCTCGCCCTCTCAGGCCGCTTCGCGTCCGCATGGACTGCCAAACCCTCTCACTTTGGGGAGGCGGCATCGCGAAGCAATGGTGGAGGGGGCAGGGCTGTTAATAGAAAAGGAGTTTTTGGCATGGAATTTCCTTCGATCGATCGTTCGTTCTTTCTGGGCGACTGCTTTGACGCCTACCGCACACTGGGTGCGCATCCCTTCCGGGACGGCTGGCGGTTCGCGGTGTGGGCCCCCAGCGCCGTGGCCGTGGAGATCTGCGGCGGCTTTGACGGCTGGGGCCCCGGTGTGCCCATGCAGCGGGCCGAGACCGGCATCTGGAACGGCTTCGTCCCCGGTCTGCAGGAGGGCGAGATGTACAAGTTCCGCATCCACGGGCGGGACGGCAGCACCGTGATGCGGGCCGACCCCTACGCCTTTGCCACCGAACTGCGCCCCGGCACGGCCAGCATCCTGACCAAACTGGACTTCGACGACCACACCTGGATGGAGCGGCGGGACAAGTGCCGCAATCTGCCCCTGAACATCTATGAGCTCCACGCGGGCAGCTGGAAGCACAAGCCCAACGCCACCTGCGAGGACGGCTCGGACGGCTGGTACAACTACCGCGAGCTGGCGCGGGAGCTGATCCCCTGGCTGCTGGACCACCGCTTCACCCATGTGGAGCTGCTGCCTCTGGCCGAGCATCCCTTCGACGGCAGCTGGGGCTACCAGACCACCGGCTATTTCTCCGTGACCAGCCGCTACGGCTCCCCGGCCGACTTTGCAGCCTTCGTCAACGCCTGCCACCGGATGGGCATCGGCGTCATCATGGACTTTGTGCCGGTCCACTTTGCCGCCAACGGCGACGCGCTGGCCAACTTTGACGGCACCCATCTGTATGAGTACGACAGCGATGTGGGCCACAGCGAGTGGGGCACCTGCAACTTCAACTACTACCGCCGGGAGGTGTGCAGCTTCCTGAACAGCGCCGCCGCCCTGTGGATGGACGTCTACCACTGCGACGGCATCCGGATGGACGCCATCTCCCGTGCGCTCTACTGGCAGGGCGACCCCAACCGCGGCGTGAACGAGGGCGCGGTCACCTTCCTGCGGAATCTGAACCACGGCCTGAACACGCGGTTCCCCACCGGCATCTACACGGCCGAGGACTCCACCAACTTCCTCAAGGTCACGGCCCCCACCCGCTACGACGGCATCGGCTTCGACTACAAGTGGGACATGGGCTGGATGCACGACACGCTGGACTATTTCGCCACCCCCTTCGGCGAGCGCCCGGATGCCTACTACAAGCTCACCTTCAGTATGCAGTATTTCTACAATGAGCTGTATCTGCTGGCGCTGAGCCACGACGAGGTCGTCCACGGCAAAAAGACCATCATCGACAAGCTCTGGGGCACCTACGAGGAAAAGTGTGCCCAGCTGCGCACCCTGTACTTTTACATGTACACCCACCCCGGCAAGAAGCTGAACTTCATGGGCAACGAGCTGGGGCATTTCCGCGAGTGGGACGAGAAGAAAGAGCTGGACTGGGGCCTGATGAAATACCCCTTCCACGACAGCTTCCAGAAATACTTCGCCGAACTCGGCCGCCTTTACGCCACCGAGCCCGCCCTCTACGACGGCGAATACAACCCCGGCTGCTTTGAGTGGGTGGCCAGCGAGAGCCGGGACGAGGGCGTGTACGCCTGGCTGCGCAAGGGCGCGGGCCAGACTCTGCTCTGTGTGATGAACACCCAGAACACCGCCCACAAAAAGTTCCCGCTCTACCTCAAGTTCCCCTGCGGGGCCGAAGAGCTGCTCAACAGCGAGGCCTCCCGCTGGAACGGTGCCGACAAGAGCCGGACCCGGAGCTTCCACACCACGGACGGCGGCGTCTATGGGCGGGACTACACCCTGACCCTTGACCTGCCCGCCATGGGCAGCCGACTGCTCCGTCTGACGCCGGAGGCTCCCCATGCCGAGGCCGCACAGGCTTCGGCCCGGAAGGCTGCTGCTGCCCGGCGCAAGGCCGCTGCAAAGCCCGCAATCAATTCCAAAAAGTAATTTTTTATTAAAAGTATCCCGTCTGCTGAAAATGCAGCGGGATATTTTGCGTTTTGCCGCCGCTGCGGCCTTGCCAGCGCCGGGCAGAACCGTTATACTGTAACATGAAATATCAGGTTTTGTGAAAGGTTTTGTGGTATGGAACAAACACGTTCGACCCTGCTGAAACGCAGCCTCACCCCCTGGGGCAAAGCGGGGGCCGCGCTCGGCATCGGGGTACTGGTCCTGGCAGCCGTCGGGCTGCTCTTCCCCACCGGGGCGGCATTCTTCCCGCTGGTGAGCCTGTGGTGCAGCTGTGCGCTGTTCTACGGGGCGCTGTGGGTGCTGCGGGTGTCCGGCGTTACGCTGGACTTCTTCCACCGGGCCGTCCTTGTGGGCTGCTGGGCGGCGGCGGTGCTCTATTTCTACTGGGCGCTGGGGCGGCGCGATTTCGTCTACGCCTGGGACTACGCCAACTACCTCGTCAAGCAGTACAGCGCCGAGGCGGCCTTTGCTGCCGGCCCGGCGGCGGGCTTCGCGTACATCTTCGGCTCCTTCGCAGAGGACTACACCAATTTTATCACCCTGTTCACCGAGTTTCCCTTCTGCCTGACGGCCCGCACCGGCGACAGCTATGCGTTCAGTCAGGTGTTCTGCGTCCTGCCCAGCCTGATGGTGCTGCTGGCGGGCGTAGTCATCAAAGTGGGGCAGATGCTCCGGGTGAAGAACCGGTTCTATTACTTTCTCATCGGCTTTTCGTGGCTGCTCACCTTCCCATTTCTGCGGATGAGCGCGATGTTGGCCCAGCCGGACTGGTTCGGCCTCATCTTCGCCTTCGCCATCCTGGTGCTGACGCTGGACTACCGCTTTGAACAGCTGGAGCCGGGCCGGTTCGCCCTCCTCTTTCTGGCCACGGCAGCGGTCATTCTGACTCGCCGGTGGTATCTCTACTTCGTAGTCGGCTACTACTTTTCCTACGCACTGCTGCTTCTGGTCAGCAGCGCAAAACTCACCAGGACCGACAAGGCGCTGGCCGTCCGCCGGGTGCGCAACCTCATCGCCTTCGGCCTCTGCGCCCTGGTTGCGATGGTCGCCCTGCTCTGGCCCATGGTCCGCAAGATCCTCGCCTTTGACTACTCCGACCGCTATTCTTATTACAACGTCGGCGGCATGGCCACCGAGCTTTACTACCACATCCTCCGCATCGGCCTGCTGAACTTCCTCCTCATCGGGCTGGGCATCGCAGATGCCTTCCGCCGCAAGCGGTTCGCCCTGCCCGCGCTGGGTGCCTGTGAGCTGGCGGTCAGCCTCGTGCTCTTCACGCGGGTGCAGAACACCGGCTCCCACCAGATGCTCCTCTTCCTCCCCGCCTACTTCCTGCTCTTTCTGGCAGGCGCTGCGGCGCTGGCGGAGGGCATCGAGCGCCGCAAGGCCCTCAAGCTGGGCTACTGGGCGTTCACGCTGGTGTTTGCCGTATCGGTGCGCTGCTCGCCGCTGACGGTGGTGGCCCTGCCCGATTTTCTCATCGACCACTTCCCGCTCAAGAGCACCGCAGAATTTGTCCGGCTCGACGGCCTGACCTGCGACCGCAGGGATCTGAGCCAGCTGCAGGCTGTGACCGAATGGCTCAGCGTCCACCTCGGCGACGGCGAGACCGCGTACATGATCACCGACGACATGCTCTACAACCCCGGCCATCTGCGCAACTGCCTGCTGCCGGAGCAGCCGCTGGACGGCAAACTGCCGGACAGCTTCTCGGTGCCGGGCACCCACAACTTCCCCATGCGCTTCTTTGAGGCAAAGTATGTCGTCACCGTTGACCCCTACCCCCTGTCCTACGCATCGGACACGGAGCTGGGCCACAAGCTGAACGCCAAATTCGCCGAGCTGCGGGACGGCACCCACACCCTTGCCGCCACATTCGATATGGGCAACGGCTACACCTTCACCATCTGGGAGCGGGTCGCCGCCCCCACCCGTGCCGAAGTGGAGACCTACCTCCACGTCTTCGACGCCGAAAATGCCCAGTACCCCGAAATGTTCTCGCAGGTCGCCGAGAGCTGGCTTGCCGCCCACGGGTTATAACACCGCACCCTCCCATTTTTTGAATAAACGTTCTATCGTCAGAAGGAGTATTGCAAAATGGAAAATCAGCAGAACAATTTCCCCGAAGTAAAGCTTGGACAGTATAAAGGGCTGGCCGTCACCCGCCATGTGCGCGGCATTTCCGAGAAGACGCTGGACATCGAGATGGTCCACCAGACCCGGATGCGCGCCACCTACCACAACTCCACCGAGGCCGCGAAGCGCGGCAGCCGGGTGCTGCTGGATTTCGCCGGTTTCATGGACGGCAAGGAGATCCCCGACAGCCGGATGGAGAAGGTCATGGTCGTGCTGGGCGACGGCAAGCTGATGCCCGCCGCCGAGCAGGCCATCTATGGCCACAAGGCCGGTGAGACCTTCCGGTTCGACTTCACCTATCCGGCCGCGTTCCGTGTGCCGGAGCTTTCCGGCAAGACGGCGCAGTTCGAGATCACGCTCCACTCTGTGGCCGAGAAGACCACCCCGGAGCTGACCGAGGAGTTCGCGCAGTCTGCCGGTTATGCGTCCCTCGCCGCCATGCGAGAGGCCGTCCGCGCCAAAAAGCAGAAGATCCACGAAGACGGTGCCGACCGCGCCGCCGGGCAGAAGCTGCTGGAGATGGCCGGTGCCAACCTGACCGTCACCGTGCCGGAGGCCGTGCTCGACCGCACCGCCGACAACGAGATGAAGCTGCTGAGCCAGCGCCTGAGCCGCAGCGGCATCAGCATGGAGCAGCACTGCAAGAACAGCCGCACCACCGCCGAGGCTCTGCGGGCAGGCTACCGCGCCGATGCCGAGCGGAAGATCCGCACCATGTACGCGGCCCGCGCCATCGCAGAGGCCGAGAACATCACCGTCCGGCCCGAAGAGGTCAACGCCGAATACCGCCGCCTCTCCGTGCAGCAGGACACCCCCGAAGCCGACATCCGCCGTGTGCTGGACCCGGAGACCGTGGCCGCTGCTCTGGCTGCCCAGAAGGTCCAGCGCTTTTTGCTGGACAATGCCGTCGTGACCTCGGTCATGGACCCGGATAAGGAGTGATTCGATGAGTTTCTTTACGCGCTACGCCATGGATGCGCTGATGAAGACCACCCACCCGGAGATCAACCGCAGACAGTGCTGGAACCTGCACCCGCACCGCACCCCCTGCACGGCCTGCAAGGACATCTGCCCCTTTGGGGATGCGATCTTCACCCGCCCGAATCTCGTCAAGGACTGGGACCCCTGCACCGACTGCGGCCTCTGCGTTTCTGCCTGCCGCAGCGGCTGCATCGCCCCCTCGCCGGAGCAGGCCCAGCGGGACACGGCCCCCGCCGACAGCGACAACGACACCGTCTGGATCGGCTGCGAGAAGAGCACCCGCAAGAACACCCTCGTCCGAGCCTGCGTGTCGGCCCTCTCGTGGGAGGCGCTGGCCTACCTGGCCCTGAACAAAAAGGTCGTGCTGGACCTGACCCCCTGCGGCGAATGCGAGAACGACGTCTGCGCCGAACATCTGCGCAACGAGCTTACCCGTCTGGTGGAATTTTTCGGCCAGCCCCTCTTCGAGGCCCGGTTCACCCTGGCCTACGAGCAGGATGCGGCCCCCTTCCACAGCAAGGAATACTCCCGCCGCGAGATGATGGAGCAGGTGACGGCCGGCTCCAAGGCGGGCACGAAGCAGCTGCTCCGAATGCTGCCCGGCCTGCGGGACGATGACCAGAGCGCGGTGGACTTCCGCCTGTTGCTGCACCAGCGCACCAAGCAGCTGAAAGCTGCCAGCGAAACGCCCCTCAAATATGGCTACCACCTGCCCAACTTCACCCAGAAGTGCTTTGCCTGCGGCCGGTGCGAAAAGGCCTGCCGCGCCGGGGCCATCCGCTTCGAGGATCTGCCCGACGGCCAGACCCGCGCGGTCATCACGCCGTGGAAGTGCAGTGAGTGCGGCGTCTGCGTTGCCACCTGCTCCAACGGCGGTCTGGACGGGTTGAAGCTCCGCCAGCTGACCACACTGGGCCCGGTGAGCGTTTACAAATGCACCAAGAGCCTCTGCAAGGAGTGCGGCAAGCCCATCGCCCCCACCTGCAAGGACGGCATCTGCTCGGTCTGCCGCATCAAGATCCGCACCAAAAAGCGGCAGGAAGAAGCCGTGGCCAAGGCCAAGGAGCGCCAGGCTGAGCGTGAGGCCAAGCGCGCTGCCGAGGAAGCCGCCAAGGCACTGGCGGCGGAAGTCCAGGCCGAGTCGGCTGCCGCAGCCACAGAAACGGCCCCCGCCGCCGCTGTGCCGGAAGCGCCCGCTGTCGAAACCAAAATGAATTAAAGAATTGACGTCCGCCCGAAAGGATGCTATACTTTCTGTAACCACACGGCTGTGGTCGGGAGGGACTGTTACAAAGGCGTAACGGAAGGATTCCGTTGCGCCTTTTTTGCAATTCCCCGCTGATGGGAAACAGCGCACCCCAGCCGCTGGCGCACACAAAAACACGAAATACGAAGAAAGAGGGATTTTATCATGGATCATTCGATTTCTCGCCGCCAGTTCCTCAAAGCCAGCGGTCTGGCAGCCGCAGGCGCATGTGCAGCCGGTCTGCTGACCAGCTGCGGCGGCAGCTCCTCTGCCGGCAGCACCGGCAGTGCGGCTTCCGGTACGGTGGACACCTCCAAGTACACCATCCTGTACTCCAGCCAGCCGGCCACCCTGAACTACCTGACCACCGCCACCGATTTGGAAATGGTCGTGGGTGCCAACTGCGTGGATACGCTGGTCGAGTACGACAACAAGGGCGTCATGCGCGAAGGTCTGGCCACCAGCTGGGACTGGGATGCGGACACCCTGACCTGGACCTTCCATCTGCGGGAGGAGAACTGGGTGGACAACAACGGCGAAGTCGTGGCCCCCGTCACCGCGCAGGACTTTGTGGACGCCCTGAAGTATGTTCTGACCCCGGACTACGCCTCCTCCAACGTCGGTCTGGTCACCGCCTACATCGCCGGTGCCGATGACTACTACAGCTACTACGTCTACCTGAACAACGCCAACACCGGCGTTGTGGACGACGACGGCACCACCTACACTGCCGACGCCAGCGGTCTGGTCACCGTGACCGCTCCGGACGGCACCACCAGCACCTATGAGCCGCTGGACTTCGACACCGTGGGCGTCACGGCCGTGGATGACCACACCCTGACCTACACCCTGACCTACGATTTCCCCGGCTTCCTGAGCCTGCTGTGCTACCTGCCCTATGAGCCTGCCTACGGCCCCCTGCTGGACGAGATGGGCGACCAGTACGCCACCTCTGCCGAGACCATGTACAGCTGCGGTGCGTTCTATCTGGCAGATTACGAGTCTCTGGAGACCTGGATCATGAAGAAGAACCCGGAGAACTACGACGCCGACAACGTCTTCATCGAGACCATCAGCCGCATCTACAACGCCGAAGCCGCCGTCAACGGCCCGGAAATGATCAAGCGCGGCGAGATCGACGAAGCCACCATCGGCTCCGATATTCTGGACAGCTGGCTGAGCGACGACACCACCAAGAGCATGGTCTCCATGGACCGCCCCAACACCAACTACACCTACTTCTACATGTTCAACTTCATGCCCTACGCCCACGAGTTCTCCAATTGGAGCGTCGAGGGCGTGGATGCCGAGTATGAGCCGGACAACTGGGCCAAGGCCATCAACAACACCAACTTCCGCAAGGCCTTCCTGTACGGCATCAACAACGCCGTCACACTGGCCGTTTCTGCCCCGGAAGGCTACGACGGCTACAAGCTGAACACCATCACGCCCCCGAACTTCTGCGCCACCACTGCCGGTGTGGACTACACCCAGTGCGGCGACCTGGCCAACATCACCGAGTTCTTCGATGAGGCCAAGGCCAAAGAGTTCCGCGATGCTGCCATCGAGGAGCTGACTGCTGCCGGTGCCACCTTCCCCATCAAGGTGCAGCTGCCCTACAACCCCTCTTCCACCGACTGGGACAAGCAGTGCCAGGTCTTCAAGCAGCAGCTGGAGGGTGTGCTGAACGACGGCTTCGACTTCATTGATGTCATCATCACCGAAGGCCCTGCGGACAGCTTCCTGTCCTCCGTCCGCCGCAACGGCAAGTTCGAGTTCCTGCTCTGCAACTGGGGCGCCGACTACTCTGACCCGGAGACCGAGACCGACCCGTTCTATCAGGCCGAGGGTTCCCGCGGAATGCGCTATGCGTATCTGCGCACCGGCGTGGAAGACGGCTTCATCACCGGCGATACTGCGGACACCATCATGCAGTATATGACCGCCATCGAGGCTGCCAAGCAGATCACCGATGACATCGACGCCCGCTACAAGGCCTTCGCCGATGCCGAGGCCCTGCTCATCAACAACGCGCTGGTCATCCCGCGCGGCATGAGCGTGCCCGCCTATCTGGCCACCCGCCTGAACTACTGGGAGGGCCAGTACGCTTCCATCGGCTTCTCCAACAAGCGCCTGAAGGGCATCCATGTGCTGGACCACTACGTCTCCATGGAGGAGTATGAGGCCAACCGCGACGCCCGCTGATCTTTAACACCTGACAAAAAATGGCTTCCGGCAACTGCCGGAAGCCATTTTTGTTGTCCATCATTCGAGATTCAGTTTATGCTTCATCAGCCAGCGGGTCAGACAGAAGTAGGCCGCCGCGAAGGCCGAGGTCACAACAAAGCAGAACAGGTAGCCGGAGACGGCCCCGAACGCTGTGGTCATGGTCTGCATCGGGGTCATTCCATAGGTCACACCGGTCACGTTCACATCGGCCACCCGATAGGTAATGTCCACAAACAGGTTCACATGGTTCGTGCCCAGCAGCTTGTCGATCTGGTTCTCCACAACGTTCAGGCCGATAAAGGCGAGGATGCCGGAGACCATCCCATACTTCCGGAATGGATGGGCGATCATACAGGCGGCGTAAACGCAGAGGATGAGGTCGGCCAGCCGGGCCAGATTGATGAGGATGGTCCAGAACGTCACCAGCCAGAACCTCGCGCCCAGTTCCCCATACAGCATCCCCCACAGCTGCTTCCAGCTTTCCCAGTC
>ERZ780149.2097-NODE-2097-length-19491-cov-4.693764_pt1 | contig 19491 bp, 13 predicted proteins | sample MGYA00511367_ERZ780149 | MGnify/ENA primary metagenome ERZ780149 (study PRJEB29588, sample SAMEA2153852) | human gut metagenome | biome: human gut; feature: human-associated habitat; material: faeces | place: Denmark | collected 2008/2010 ... | reverse complement strand
ACCCGAACCCAGTGCACCGGACAAGGACGATGTGTTGAAGAATGGATAAGATATAAAGCACTGTCTTTTGCTGTCTGCTTCAGCAGACGGATGAATAAATATCCGGCTTTTCCAGTTCCTCTGTGGGGTTTACCCTCCTTTTTGGAAAAAGTGCAAAAAAGGGACAGGTCGGGGCTTGCCGGAAAATGTCTCTAAACAATTGATTACAATATATATAGTAAAGTCTTTTATCTACTGGTGGAAAGTTCATTTTCTGCCCTGTTTTTAGGGGTAGCTTTTGTCCTGCTTTTGCTTGTATATTATTGGGAATAAATAAGATAGGAGGCTTTTTCAAAATGACAAAAAAACGTACGTTTAAATTCGTCATAATTATATAACAAAGTTAGCAATAATCGGCGAGATATGGAAAAGTAGAGCAAAGTTATTGAGAAATAGGCTTTTGAGAAAATAGTTTCTGTAACCAGATGACGGGAAAAGTTAAGTCTGAACCAAGTTAAGACTTTGCTACGTTACCGATTCGTCATCCTGCATAATTGGTGGTATCGGAGCTTGGGAAGAATAGCGAAATACACTATTATATAGTGAGTTACTGACAACTTACGCAACAATTCCGGTAACGGATGATAATTGCGCCGTTCCTCTGCGATTTGCGTATTGACGAAGATGGTGGCATGAAGATACAAATGATGTCTTTCCCTTGCCGGGGCATCCCCCGGCAAGGGAAAGAAGTAATGAATCATCAAATCATCAGTCATCAGCGATTGTGCAACCCGCATTGCCTTCGCTTGTACCTGATGGTATTGGGCCTGCTGGCTTTGTGGGAGGGCCGTTCGGAGGTCGTGTTGGGGTGTTTGGGAGCCCTGTTGACACTCTCGGGGTACGGGGATACGGAGAGAGACATGACGGGAAGCGGAAACAAAAACAGCAACTCCCCGTCGTTGCCGGCTGGGGGTTGCTGATGTATGCTGCGGTCTCCTGTTTCTGTTAGCGTGAGGGAGGAGGATTAGAAACGTCTTTTCTTACGAGCGTCGCGTGCGGCGGCAGTCCGTTTCCACGGGCGGTCGCTGTCGCGTTCGTCTTTGCGGAAGGTGCGGTCCGAACGGTCTCCACCCCGGCGTCCACTGTCTTTGGAACCCCGTTTGCCTTTGTAGCCGTCATCGCTGCGCCGTCCGCCGTAACTGCGTTTGCCACCGCGTCCGCCTTCTTCTTTTTTGCCCTGTGCAGGTTCGACGGAGATGCGCCGTCCGTCCACTTCGAACCCGTTCATGCTGTCCATCACGCGCTGGGCTTCACCCTCTTCCACTTCGAAGAAAGAGAAGTTTTCGCGCAGGTCGATCTTGCCGATGCGCACCTTGCCCGGCACACATTTGTTGACCAGTTCGATCAGCTGGTTCGGATATAGGCCGTCGGCCTTGCCGAAGTTGAGGAAGAAACGCGAATAGCCCTCTTCGGCCGCATGTGCACGGCGTTCGCCCCGTTCGCTGCGAGAGGAACGTTCGTCTACCTGCTGGATCTCGTCGGCATCCTTGTAGTAATCGATCATACGGTTGAATTCGAGCGAAACGACACGTTTGATGATGTCTTCCTTGTCCAGCCATTCCAACTTGCGGTAGATTTGGGGCATCAGGGAGGCGATCTCCTCCTCGTTCACCTTCACCTTTTCGATCTGGTCGACGAGGTTGAAAAGCTGCTTTTCGCAGATAGCATGTCCGGTAGGCATTTCGCCTTTCTCGAATTTCTTGTTGATGATCCTTTCGATCTCGCGGATTTTGCCTTTCTCCTTCACGTGGCAGATGGAGATGGAGATACCCGTCTTTCCCGCACGGCCCGTACGGCCACGGCGGTGCGTGTAGGATTCCACTTCATCGGGCAGGCCGTAGTTGATCACGTGTGTCAGATCGTCCACATCCAGGCCGCGGGCAGCCACATCGGTAGCAACTAAGAGTTGGATGTTTTTGACGCGGAACTTCTGCATCACGTAGTCGCGCTGCGCCTGGCTCAGTTCGCCGTGCAGCGAGTCGGCGTTGTAGCCGTCCTGTATCAGTTTGTCGGCGATCTCCTGCGTCTCTTTGCGGGTACGGCAGAAGACGATGCCGTAGATGTTCGGGTAGAAGTCGGCGATGCGTTTCAGAGCCAGGTACTTGTCGCGTGCCTGTACCATATAATAGATATCGCGGATGTTCTTGTTTCCTTCGTTCTTGTTGCCGATCACGATCTCCTTCGGATTCTTCATGTACTTCTTCGTGATGTTGGCGATCTCTTTCGGCATGGTGGCCGAGAAGAGCAGCATGTTGCGGTTCTCCGGCACTTCGGCGAGGATGGCGTTGATGCTGTCGGTGAACCCCATGTTCAGCATCTCGTCCGCCTCGTCCATGATGACGTTCTTCACCAGGCTGAGGTCTACCGTCTTGCGGTTCATCAGGTCCAGGAGGCGTCCCGGAGTGGCTACGACCACGTGCACGCCACGCTTCAGCGTCTTGATCTGACTCTCGATGCTGGAACCTCCGTACACCGGGAGGACCTTCAGGTTGTCGATATACTTGGAGTAGTCGTTCAGGTCGTCGGCGATCTGTAAACATAGCTCACGAGTGGGACAGAGTACGAGTGCTTGGGGGTGGTATGTAGTCACATCGATTTTTTGCAGGATCGGAAGGCCGAAAGCGGCTGTCTTTCCCGTACCTGTTTGTGCTAATGCAATTACGTCGTTGTCATCTCCCAGTAGGAAAGGAATCACTTCCTCCTGTACCGGCATGGGCGATTCGTAGCCCATTTCTTGAATTGCCTTCAATATTGGTGCGGCAACTCCTAATTCTTCAAATGTTTTCAAAATGTGATATATGTATATATAATAAATTCAGAGTGGGGACAAAGGTACGCAAATAATTTGGATACCGGTTAGTTTAGTATGATATCTTTTAATGTATCGCGCTCTTTTTCCGTGAGATGCAATCCTTTCGACAGATATTTGTCGGTCGAACCATATTCTTTCTTTATTTTATGGAAGGCCAGATCCAGCCATGTCTCGTTTGCACCGAGCAGCACGGTGATGGTTTCCTGGGCGTCCGTATTGAGGTTGCGTGCCATATAGGCAAGGCTGCGCAGGTCTATGTGGTTGTTGGAAGCCATATAGTCTTTCATGATCGTTTCTTCCGGCACATCGAGGGCTATCAGCAGCATGGCCGTCAGGAAGCCGGCACGGTCTTTTCCCATCGAGCAGTTCACGAGGATCGGGTAGTTGTCCTTGTCGAGAAAGACTTTCAGGGCTTTGCCGAATTGTTCGCTGTTGTCCGTCACATAGCTGATATAGGTGTCCTGCATATACACGAGCCCGTCGCCTTTGCGTATGCGTCCTTCTTCCAGGCGTCGGGTGATCTGTTCTTTGCCTTTTACCGGGATCGGGATGGAGATGATGTTCGCCCCTGCATATTTTTCCGGAGCGAGGGCTATTTCGTCTTCTCCCCGTAGGTCGATGACAGTTTTGATCTTCAGGTTATCCAGCCGGATCGTGTCGTTGCGGCTAAGTGCCTTGAGCTCGCCCGAGCGGAATATCTTGCCCCAGCCGGTCATACGGTTCCCGTGTTCGCTGAAGTAGCCTCCTATGTCGCGCAGGTTCTGGACGCTGTCCATCTGTACCGAGCGGGCGCCGACAGTGCGGTAATATTTGTCGTTGAAAGACAGTAGGAAATATTTGCGGGTGATGTTGTCGTTCGTGATGTAGGTCACTCTCCCGTCATTGATGTCGGCATAGCTGCACGGTCGCGACATGTCGAAGGAGTTGGGGGTGTCGGATACATAAAGTTTCATCGTCCCGTCGGTATGGGGGTCTGTTTCCCATTTGATAATATAGTTGCCGATGTCGTCACGCAAGCATATGGCACGAATTTCAGGTGCTCTGCCGGAGCTGCATCCTGCCAATAAGGCCACACTGGTGAACAAGAAAAGAATCCGTTTCAATATCATACTTCTACTACTCATGCAAAGCAAAGATAGTGAAAAACACGTGTCTTTATACCCCTTTATCTTCCTGGTTAATGATATTTAAGACTGGGAGAGGTAGGAGGTTGCGAATTCTTTAGAAATGTAATTGTCGTAGCTGCGGCAAACCTCGGTTGCCAGATCGATCCCGCACCGGATGATATTCGCCCATGTCTCTTTCGGGAGGGTGGCGAGGTCACGGTGACGGACATTATTTTTTAACAGACCGTAGAGGATGCCAGCATTGAAGTTGTCGCCGGCTCCGATCGTACTGACCGGGCGGATGGAGGGCGAGTCAAAATGAAGGCGCAGGTCGCCGTGGTAGAGGTTCACGCCTCCGGCTCCGTGAGTGGTGATGAAACGGTCGCAGTAGAAACGGATATGGTCGGTGTAGACTTTTTCACTGTCGGCCTCCCCGAAGATATTGAGGAAGTCCTCGTCCGAGCCGCGTATGATATCGGCATATTCGAAGTTTTCGAGCAATGTCGGGGCGAGGTGTATCGCTTCATGGGCGTGCGCCTTGCGGAAATTCGGGTCGTAGTAGAGGATCGCCTTGCGCTGGCGTGCATAGTCGAGAAATTCCACCATCCGTTCCCTAAGCGCCGGGTTCAGTGAGTAATAGGAGCCGTAGATGAAGATGTCGTCTTCGTTGATCTCCGGCAGGGGCACGTCGAGGCGTTGCTTCGGATAATCCTTGTAGAAAGTGTAGTCGGCATTGCTGTCGTTGTCCAGGAACGCGAGCGAAATCGGGCTTTTGCCATCCGGGAAACGGTCGACGTAGCGGGTGGAAATGTTGTTTTCCTTCATGAAGTCGCGTATGATGTCGCCGACATGGTCGTTTCCCACTTCGCTGATGAAAGAGACAGGTACACCCAGGCGTCCTAACGAGATGAGGCCGTTGAAGGTCGATCCGCCGGGCACTGCCGTATGGGGTCGGTTGTTCCTGAAGATGATGTCGAGAATGGTTTCCCCGATGCCGATTACCTTCCTCATGCTCTTTATTTGTTTACGGTTTTACACTGTTCGCGGCTTTTCGAACCCAGGTAACCGCCGTGATGCCGTTTGGCATAGTCGGGATAGCCGAAGTTGATGCGTTTCATGGTGCCGACTACCAACAGGTCGCCTATCACCGTCATGACCGTGGTCGATGTGGTGGGGGTGAGGCCTAAAGGACACACTTCTTTCGGCGCACCGGTCGGCAGGCAGATCGTCGCTTCGGCTGCCAGCGGGCTGTCGGGGTTGCCGGTGATAACGATAAACTGCATCTCCGGTACGAGACCGCGTGTCAGCTCCACCAGTTCGAGCAGTTCGCGTGTCTTGCCGGAGTTGGAGATGAGCAGCATGACATCGTTCTTGCGGACGATGCCGAGGTCGCCGTGTTGTGCTTCGCTGGGATGCAGGAAGTAGGCGGGCGTGCCGGTCGAACAGAAGGTGGTCGCGATGTTCATGGCGATCTGTCCTGCTTTTCCCATACCGCTGGTGATCAGATTCCCTCCGAGTTCGTGTACATGTTTCACAATGAGTGTCACAGCCTCTTCATAGCCGTCGGTTATCGGAATATTGCGTACTGCTTCAGCTTCCTGTTGCAGAATGGATGAGATTGCTTCGTTTATCATAGCCTTTAAAATGATTCTATATGGTGTTATGAACTTAACAAAGTGCAAAAGTATCTATTTTAATGATACCTGCACATGGAATGACCTATATTTTTGTACTTTTGTGCCTCCTAATGAATGGATCATGGAAAAAGATTACTTCTCACATATTTTACCAAACGGTTTGCGTATCGTACATCTTCCTTCTGCATCCCCGGTGTCGTATTGCGGGTTTGCCGTGAATGCCGGGACACGGGATGAGGAAATGGATGAATTTGGCTTGGCTCACTTTGTCGAACACATGATATTCAAGGGGACGGAAAAGCGTAAGTCCTGGCATATCCTGAATCGGATGGAGAATGTGGGAGGGGAGCTGAACGCCTATACCACAAAGGAGGAGACTTTCGTCTATTCTATTTTTATGGAAGAGCATTTCCGGAGAGCTTTCGAACTGCTGTCCGACCTGGTGTTCCATTCGCAGTTCCCGGAGCAGGAGATCGAGAAGGAGGTGGATGTGATCCTGGACGAAATCAATTCATACGAGGACAGCCCTTCGGAACTGATCTTCGATGAATTCGAGAATTTGCTGTTCGACGGACATGCGTTGGGACATAACATCTTGGGAGACGAGCAGTCGCTGCTCGGTTTCGGCAGCGAGTCCGGCAAGTCGTTTATGAGGCGGTTCTATGCCCCCGAAAACATGGTGTTCTTCTCGATGGGCCGGATTCCGTTCAAGAAGATCGTGCAGATGGCGGAAAGCACCCTGTCGGATATCGCTTTCCCGTTGGCGGCACGTAACCGGACGGCACCCGGCGAGCTCCTTCCCGTCAGCCGCCAGATACACAAGGATACCCATCAGGCGCATGTGCTGATCGGGGGACGGGCATACAGCATGCACGATGAGAAACGCCTGCCGTTGTTCTTGCTGAATAACCTCTTGGGAGGGCCGGGCATGAACAACCGTTTGAATGTCTCTCTCAGGGAAAAGAACGGGCTTGTCTATAACGTCGAATCGAACGTGACTTCTTATACCGATACGGGGCTGGCAAGCATCTACTTCGGGACTGATCCGAAGAACAAGGAGAAGGCGATCAGGCTTGTTTACAAGGAACTGGCGAAGCTGCGTGAGGTGAAGCTGACCGCAACCCAGTTGGCGGCGGCCAAGAAGCAGGTGATCGGACAATTGGGCGTCTCCGGCGATAATCGGGAAGGCCTGTTTTTGGGGCTGGGTAAGAGCTTTCTCCATTATAACCGCTACGACACCCTGCCGGAAGTCTTCGCCAAGGTGGAGAAGCTGACCGCCGGAGAGATACGAGAGGTCGCCAACGAGATCTTTGCACCTGAACGGTTGTTCAGTCTGATCTTCCAATAAGAAGCGCTTACCAGCATTCCGCCTTTTCCTTCAGTTCCGGCAGCTTGTTCTTGTCGAACACAGGGCTCTTGATCCCGCTACGTTTTTGAGCAATGTAATCGTGCAGCAGCAGGAAGGCCTGTTTGCTCAGCAACGAGATGGCGAACAGGTTGCAGATCGTCATGAAAGCCATCGTGATATCCGCCAGGCTCCAGGCGAGTTCCAGACTTGCTAGCGCCCCGAACATCACCATACCGCCGACCGCCAGACGGTAGATATAGAGCACGCTTTTTTTCGGTGTGATGAAACGAATGTTCGCTTCCCCGTAATAGTAGTTCCCGATAATGCTGCTGAAAGCGAACAGGAAGATCGCTACGGCAACGAATATCCCTCCGGCTTTTCCCACTTCGAGCGTCAGGGCATGCTGTGTCAGTTGTACCCCGTTTACTGAACCGTCCAACGGCGCCCCGCTGAACAGGATGATAAAAGCCGTGCAGGTACAGATCAGCAAGGTGTCGGTGAAAACACCCAGAGTCTGGATCAATCCCTGTTTGACCGGATGTGTGACGGATGCCGTGGCCGCTACGTTCGGAGCCGATCCCATACCTGCCTCGTTGCTGAACAGGCCGCGCTTGATCCCTTGCATCAGAGCGGCGCTGATCGTACCGCCTGCCGCCTGTTCCCATCCGAAAGCGCTGCTTACGATCAGTTTGATGACGGCCGGCAGTTCCGTGATATTGAACAGTACGATCCCCGAGGCGAGCGCCACGTATCCCAATGCCATTACGGGGACGATCACGCTGCTGACTTTGGCTATTCGCTGGATTCCTCCGAAGATAATGGTAAGTGTCAGTACGGTCAGTACCGCACCTACGATCCTCGGATCGAAACCGAACGAGCCTTGCATGGCGGCGCAAATCGTGTTGCTTTGTACCGAGTTGAACGCGAAACCGAAGGTGACGGAGATCAAGATGGCGAACAGTATGCCCATCCAGTTCAGTCCCAATCCGTATCGCATATAGTAGGCAGGCCCCCCGATGAAGGATTCTTTTCCTTTCCGTTTGTAAAGCTGTGCGAGTGTAGATTCGACGAAAGCGCTGGCCGAACCTAACAGGGCGATGGTCCACATCCAGAACACTGCTCCCGGACCTCCTACGGCTATGGCTGTGGCTACTCCCGCCAGGTTGCCTGTCCCGACACGGCTGGCAAGCGATACAGCGAATGCCTGGAAGGATGAGATGTGCTTTTCACCTTCATGGGCTTTGTTGGCGGAGTCACCGAGCACACGTATCATCTCCCGGAACATACGGAACTGGACGAAACGGGTTTTGAAAGTGAACCGGAAGGCGCATCCTAACAGCATGATAATTAAAACATACGACCATAGGAGGTCGTTAATCCCGCTGATCCAGTTGTTCAGTATTTCCATTTGGCAGTTTATCGTCTTGATAATTACGTGAATATTGAGATGCAAACCTAAAGAAAATATTCTGTATGGACAAGAATATTAAATTTTGCACACACAAATAAATATTTTCGTATCTTTGAAAGATTATTAACTAAGGTGTGAAATTATGAAGGCAATAGAACCGAGTCTGGTCAAAGACAATTTTATAGAGATCATCGGAAAAGAGTGGATGCTGGTAAGCGCCGGCGACAAGGACAAGTTCAACATGATGACGGCGAGTTGGGGGGGCGTAGGCTTCCTGTGGAACAAGCCGGTAGTGTTCGTCTTTATCCGTCCGGAACGTTATACCCGCGAGTTTGTCGATGCGAAGGGAGCTTTCACGCTGTCCTTTTTAGGAGAAGAGCATAAGACTGCCCATAAGATTTGCGGGGCGAAATCGGGACGGGATATCGACAAGGTGGCAGCGACAGGTTTGACGCCTTATTTTACCGATCTGGGTAATCCTTGTTTCGAGGAATCGCGCCTGACGCTCGAATGCAAAACCCTGTACGTGACTAAGATGGATAAGGATCATTTTGTTGATCCTGCCTTATACGAGAAATGGTACAGCGCAATGGCAGGGAATCCGCATAACGTCTATGTGGCGGAAATCTTAAATGCTTGGGAGAGATGATCTCCCGTTCGTATGGATATCCGGATTGATTAGTTTGATTTGCTTCAGATAAACCATGGTTCTCTATTTTCAATTAAATTGTCTTTCTCTTGTCATATCTTTGCAATATGTATGCTTTTCCTTTGCCCGCGGAAAATAAAAAGAGTATACTTATAGACACAATAAATAACACTGCTTCGTTTTTTATAATAACTGATTTACGTGTTTAGGCTTTATGTCTCAGGGATGAGGGGTAAAGCTTGTTTTTGTGTGTTGTATTTGGCACTTGTCATGCTTCGATGAGCGACAGGAGGACACCTGTGTCAAAAAGTTGGACGGTTGGGCGTCAAAAAATTGGACGGTTGGCGGGAGGTGTTTTTGAAATGCTTTTGATAGTCTGAATGTTACATTTCTGGCACGTCGTTTGCTTTCTTTCTGTCATGATGAATGCACAGATAACGATCAAACGAGGTTTGTCTCTTTTTCTTCTCGTCTTCCTGGCTTCGCCGGGAAACCTGCGGGCGCAGTCCGGCTGGACGGTGGACGACTGCATGCGCTATGCCGTCGAACAGAACTACCGCGTGCGGAACAGTCGCCTGGATACACGGATTGCCGGGGAAGACCTTACCGCCGCCTATGGTGATTTCCTGCCCTCAGTAAGTGCTACCGGCGCATTGGGCAAACGTTTGGGGCGTTCGGTGGACCCGAAAACGAACCTCTATACTTCCTCTTCCTTTTTAGAGAGCACGATGGGGCTGAATGTCTCGCTTCCGGTGTTCGACGGCTTTACGCGCGTCAACCGGTTGCAGTTCCGCAAACTGAACAAGCAGATCGGCGGCCTCACGGAGCAGATCGAGGAGAACCGGATTGCCTTCGAGGTGATGGATGCTTTCTATCGCCTCTGCTTCGATAAGAAGATGTACGAGCTTGCTGTCGAGCAGCGGAAGTTGAGCGAACGCTATCACGAGCAGATGCTCGAATATGTGGATCTTGGCATGCGTTCCCCTTCTGATTTGCAGGAGGTGAAGGCGCGCCTGCAATCTGATATTTACCAGGAGACGGTGAAGGCGAACGGTTGCCGCCTCTCGCTGCTTGCCTTGAAGGAACTGCTGAATATGCGGGATACCGATACGCTGGCGATCTCTCCCGACGGGGAGGGCGAATTTCCCGTGCTTCCTGTACTGGAATCCAACGAGATCTATGCCGCCTCCGAAACATCCCTGCCGGAATTCCGGGCTATGGAACTGAGGGAGAAAGCTTCCCGCAAGTCACTGGCAATAGCGTCCGGGGCTTTTTCTCCTTCCATCAGGGCGGAATTCAGCCTCTATTCCGGTTACTACGACACGGAACGGGATGACCTGGGCGAGATCATCCCGATCAAAGACCAGTTGAAGAATAACATGAACAAATATATCGGCGTGAGCGTCTCGCTGCCTCTGTTCAGCGGACTTTCCCGCCTGACAGATGTCCGGAAGGAACGTTTCCGCCTGCAAAGGATACGGAACGAGAACGAGCAGCAACGCCTCAGTCTCTACAAGGAAATAGACGACGCCTGCCTTTCACTCCGGGCTGCCGCCGAGGAACACCGGCAGGCGGTCGAACAGCTTCGCACTTCCACCGTCACGCTGAAAGAGAGCGAGGAGAAATGGGAGGAGGGGATGATCTCCGTGTTCGAACTGATGGAGAAGCGGAACCTCTATATACTGGCCAAGGCAGAACTGTCGCGCACCCGTTTGCAGTATGAGTTGAAAAGCCGCACGGTGGACTTCTATCGCACGGGAACATTTTTAGTAACTGAATAAATACAACAAGAATGACAATCAATAACATGGACACCCGTATTGAGCGGAAGTCCCGGTTTAAGAAGAAACACATCTATTCCTTGATAGGAATTGCCGTCGGGCTGCTTTGCCTGCTTTGGCTTCTTTTTCGTGATACTTCCTCTTCCCTGAAAGTGGAGAAAGAACGCATTACGATCGCTACCGTGCAGAAAGGAGAGTTCAACGACTACATCCGGGTTATCGGGCAGGTACTGCCGGATCGTATCATCTATCTTGACGCCATCGAGGGTGGGCGCGTCGAAGAACGCCTGATCGAGGAAGGGGCGCAGGTGCGGGCGGGCGACGTGATCCTCCGCCTCAGTAACCCGCTCCTGAACATCGGCATCCTGCAAAGCGAAGCCGACTTGGCCTATCAGGAAAACGAACTTCGCAACACCCGTCTCAGCATGGAGCAGGAACATCTCCGGCTGAAACAGGACCGCATCGGCCTGAGTAAGGAATTGGTGCAGAAGGAACGCCGTTTCAGGCAATACGAACGCCTGTATAAGAAGAACCTGCTGGCCCGCGAAGATTACTTGCAGGCTGAGGAAGATTACGAGGCCGCCCTCGGACAGTTGGCCGTTGTGGACGAACGGATCAAGCAGGACGACCTGTTCCGCAGTAGCCAGCTACAGAGCCTGGACGAGAACATCCGGAATATGAAGAAGAGTCTCTCCCTGGTTCGCGAGCGACTGGAAAACCTGAAGGTGAAGGCGCCCGTCGACGGGCAGTTAGGAAACCTGGAGGCCCAGATCGGCCAGTCCATCGCCCAGGGCGAACGTATCGGCCAGGTGATCACGCCCGAACTGAAGGTGGAAGCCAAGATCGACGAGCACTACGTGGAACGTGTCATGCCCGGACTCCCTGCGAGCTTCGAACGGGAAGGAAAGAAATACGATATGGAGGTGACGAAAGTCTATCCCGAAGTGCGGGAAGGACAGTTTCGCACCGACCTGCATTTTGTCTCCGGCCGGCCGGAGAATATCCGTGCCGGGCAAACCTACCACCTGAACCTGCAACTGGGCGATCCCGTGCAGACGGTGATTGTTCCACGTGGAAGCTTCTACCAGGCAAGCGGCGGCGAGTATATGTATGTGGTGGATGAAGAAGAGAAGACGGCTCGCCGCCGCCCTGTCCGTATCGGCCGCCAGAACCCGCAGTATTACGAGGTTGTGGAAGGGTTGCAACCGGGCGAGAAGGTGATTATTTCCGGATATGACTTGTTTGGTGAGAATGAACGATTAATTTTACGCTGATGGAATATTGGTCTCAAGTAATCAAAAGCCAACGGGCGCGGAAGTCTCTTTCCGCCCTGAATGTATTCGGTCTTTCCGTTTGTGTTGGCGCGGCGCTGCTGATTATGCTCTATGTACGGTTCGAATTGAGTTTCGATTCATTCCACGACGGGGATCGCATCTACCGTGTGGAGAGCCGTCTTTATGAAGGGGCAACCTTGACGGATAATTGGGCGACGACTTCTTTCGGGCATGCTCCCGCCATGTATCGCGAGATTCCGGGCATAGAGCAGTATGTACGTGTGACGGCACAAGATCGCGGACAAGAGGTGACGTTCGGTGATCGGCAGTTTATCGAAGAACAGTACTGTTATACCGAACCGGCTTTTTTCGATCTCTTCAATTTCCCGATCCTCAAGGGGGAGAAGGGTGGACAGTTGGTCCGTCCGAATACGATGGTGATTACCGAAAGTGCTGCACGTCGTTATTTTGCCGGTGGTGATCCTATCGGCAAAGTGCTGACTTTCCGTACATCTTCGTCCGAACAGCATTTCGAGGTGACGGGCGTGATTGCCGATATGCCTTATAATTCGCATCTGCATTATGACTTCCTGTTGTCTTATTCGACTATTCCGGAGGCAAGGCGCGATATTTGGTATATCCACGGTGTCTATACGTATGTCCGGCTTGAACCGGGAAAGAAACCGGGCGATATTGAAGCGGCTTTCCATTCCATCTCTGAAAAATATAAGACGGCGGCATTGAAACATAAGGACTGGAGGGTCGAACTGGTTCGTTTGCGGGATATTCATCTGACTCCCCGTAAGTCTTATGAGAAAGAGGCGAAAGGTAGTCGTATGGCTGTACGTATCCTTTCGGTGATGGTAGTCGCCCTTTTACTGATCGGCTGGGTGAACGCGCTGAACCTGACGGTTGCCCGTTATCTGGAACGTGGCAGGGAGTTTGGTATTCGCAAGGCATTCGGGGCTTCCCGCCGGCAGGTGATCCTGCAAGGATTGCTGGAAGCAGGGTTGTTGAACTTGTCGGCTTTGATCTTGGCTCTCGGATGGGTCGAGGTACTGTTGCCTTTTGTCTGCCGTTGGGTAGGATTGGATTTTGCTGCCGGCGCGTTCCGTTTGCCGGAATTCTGGAGTATGGCGGCAGCGTGTTTTATAGGGGGAACTTTGTTTACCGGACTGTATCCTTCATTCCTGCTGACACGCATCCGTCCAGCGGATATCATGCGAGGAAAATTACTGCATGGCCGTAAGGGAAACCGGATGCGGAAGATGTTGATTGTGGCTCAGTTTCTTGCTTCTTTCGTTCTGGTTTCCGGTACGTTGGTGGTGATCGGACAGGTTCGTTATATGCAGCTGGAGACTTCTTCCGCTTCTTCGAACCGGGTACTGGTGGTGAAATATCCGGCTTTTACCGATGATATGTCCGTCAAAATGGAGAGTTTCAAGAAACGGTTGGGACAGATACCTTATGTTGTCCGTGTCTCTATTTCCGGTGCTGTGCCGGGCGTTGAGGTGGCGAACTACTTTACCAATCGTCCTTACGGCAGCGATCCATCCGAAGTGAAGCTGATACAGATGTTTGCTGTCGATTATGATTATCTGGCGCTTTATTCGCCGGAAATGCTTTGTGGACGTGGTTTCTCGGAAGCATACGGCAATGAACGGAATAAGGTCGTCCTGAACGAAGAGGCGGTGCGTCTGCTTGGTTATCCTTCTCCGGAAGAGGCGTTAGGAAAGCAGTTGGAGATGGAAGTGCTGGAAGATCCACTCGAAGTTGTCGGGGTTGTGAAAAATTATCATCAGCAGTCGCTTGCGGAACCGTATAAGCCGATCCTCTTTTTCCTGAAAGAACGGGTCCCGTTTATTGCGACTCCTTATATATCCGTCAAGATGGATGGTCCGGTTAATTCTGACTGCTTGGCTGAAGTGGAACAAATGTACCGGACTTATTTTCCGTCCGCCCTTTTTTCTTATTTCTATCTCGATGATTATCAGGATAGCTTGTATAAGTCGGATCGCAATTTCGGTTGGATTTTTGCCAGTGCGTCATTATTGGCAGTCTTTGTGGCCTGCTTGGGATTATGGGTCGTGACGTTTTTTTCTACTCTGGCACGAGTGAAAGAGGTTGGGATACGGAAGGTTTTGGGAGCCGGTAAAATAAGTCTTTTTGTTGTTTTGACACGTGAATTGCTACTTCTTACGGTGCTGGCCACTGTATTGGGACTTCCTGTTTCTGTGGTTTTGATGAACGGATGGCTGGAGAGTTATGCTTTTCATATCGTGTTGCCTTGGTGGGTGTACGGAGTCGCATTTGTGTTGTTGATGTGTGTCGCTTTCTTGACGGTAGTCAGACAGGTGTGGCGTGTGGTTCGGTTGAAGCCGATGCGTATTCTCAGGAACGAATGATTTAAATGAATATAATATGATTAAAACAGAGAATCTGTCTATGGTCTTCACCACCGAGGAGGTGCAGACGAAAGCATTGAACGAGGTGAACATCGAGGTCAAACAGGGTGAGTTTGTGGCCATTATGGGGCCTTCTGGCTGTGGCAAGTCGACCTTATTGAATATCTTGGGAACGCTTGATTCGCCGACTTCCGGCAAATATTTCTTTAACGGCAAGGAGATAGACAAGATGGGAGAGAGCCAGTTGACGGCTTTCCGTAAAGGGAATATCGGTTTCGTATTCCAGAGTTTCAACCTGATAGACGAGCTGACAGTCTTCGAGAACGTGGAACTGCCGTTGGTTTATCTTGGCTGCCGGAAGTCCGAACGCAAGCGGAAGGTGATGGAAGTCCTCGACCGGATGAATATCGCCCATCGTGCCGGACATTTTCCGCAGCAGCTATCCGGCGGACAACAGCAACGTGTGGCGATAGCGCGCGCCGTGGTGACGGATTGTCCGCTGATCCTTGCCGACGAACCGACGGGAAACCTGGATTCGACAAACGGGGCGGAGGTGATGGAATTACTTCGAGAACTGAACGGGCAGGGGACGACGATCGTCATGGTCACGCACTCGGAACGGGATGCCAGCTTCGCACGCCGGATTATCCATCTTTTGGACGGCCGGGTCGTTTCCTGAATATTCATCTTTGAAAATCTTCATCATAATGATAGTAACAAACTATTGGAACTGTGCGTGGCGCAGCCTTACTAAAAAGAAAGGTTTCAGTGTCGTCAATATAGTCGGTCTGGCGATCGGCATGGCGGCAGCCTTGCTGATCCTGACCTATGTGGCTTTCGAATACAGCTACGACGATATGCACAGCCGGCAGGATCGTATCTTCAGGGTTGAAGCCCGGTTTTATGAGAACGGGGAGCTGACGGATGATTGGGCCAGTTCGTCTGCCGGCTATGCTACGGCTATGAAGCAAAACATGAGTGCTGTCGAGGATTATACACGTGTCGGAAGCCAGTATTATCCGGAGCAGGTCGTGAAATACAACGAACTGCTATGTCGGGAGACAGGTATAGGCTATGCGGAAGCTAACTTTTTCGATTTCTTTGACTTCAAACTCTTGAAGGGAAATAAAGAAAGTTGTCTGGACGGACCGAACAAGGTAGTTATCACCGAACGTATTGCCCGGAAATATTTCAAGGGAGCGGACCCGATCGGGAAAATCCTGATCTTCCGAAGCAATATAGGAGAGGAAGCTTGCGAAGTGACGGGTATAATGGAAGATATGCCGATCAATACGCATATTCGCTATAATCTGCTGATCTCCTACAAGACGCTCCCGAAGTGGATGGATGAATATTGGTATCGCCACGAAGTCTATTCGTATGTCTTGCTGAAGTCGGCGAACCTGAAAACGCAGGTGGAAGAGGATTTCCCAGTAATGGCGGAGAAGTATAAGACGGAAGAGGCATTGAAGAATAAAACTTGGGCGATCCAGTTGACGAACCTCCGCGATATCCATCTGAATCCGCAGAAAGCTTATGAGCCGGAGGTGAAGGGGAATCGTTCTTCTATCTGGGTGTTGATCTGTACGGCACTTGCTATCCTTTGTATTGCTTGGATCAATTATATCAATATGACGGTAGCCCGTTCGATGGAACGAGCCAAAGAGATCGGTATACGTCGGACTTCGGGGGCAAGCCGGAGGCAGGTTATTTCACAGTTCCTTTTCGAATCGTTGGTGACGAACAGTATTGCTTTTATCCTGGCTATCGGGCTGATGGAGGCGTTGATGCCTTCTTTCAATAACCTGACGGGACGGGATCTGAGTTTTTCCGTCTGGTTTACGACTTCACTGGGGTGGTATCTGTTGCTGATCTTTGCTGCCGGTGTGTTTCTGTCCGGCTTTTACCCGGCGACGGTTTTGTCCGGCATCAAGCCGATCCGGATGTTGAAAGGAAAGTTTACCCATACGCATGGGGCGACGGTCACCCGCAAGGTTTTGGTGGTGTTGCAATACACGGCTTCTCTGGTGTTGCTTTGCGGGACGTTGATCGTGTACGCGCAACTTCAATATATGCGGAATGCTTCTTTGGGGGTACGGGTGGACCAGACGCTGGTTCTTAAGTTCCCGGCGCAATGCGAGGAACTGGCTATGAAGTTGGAAGCATTTAAGAAAGAGGTGGCGTTATTGCCCTCCGTCAGGGCGGTGACGGTTTCTGGTGCAGTTCCCGGAACGGAGGTAACCGACTTCCTGTCCATCGTCCGCGAAAGTGATGTGACGAAGCAGACGCGCCTGTTGGAGATGTTGAACTGCGATGAGTTTTTTCTGGAAGCTTATGATCTGAAGTTCGTTTCCGGCCGTGGTTTTTCCGAAGATTACGGGGGAGATGTTTATAAGATCGTCCTGAACGAATCGGCTGTCCGTACGTTGGGATTCGAATCGTCCGATGCCGCTTTGGGGCAACGCTTGTCTGTCGAAACCGTCGATCAGCCGATGCAGATTATCGGGGTCGTGAAGGATTATCATCAACAATCGCTTAACAAAGATTTTACGCCGATCTTGTTTGCCCTGCATGAGAAATTGAGTTGGATGAAACAACGTTATATCTCTGTCGTTATGGAGAACGGTAACCCGCGTGATCTCGTGAAACAGGTCGAAGGAGTGTGGGAACGTTATTTCCCGGATTCCAGCTATGATTATTTCTTTCTCGACCAGTTTTTTGACCAGCAATACCGACAGGATGAAGTGTTCGGGTTGATTGTGGCGCTTTTTGCGATATTGGCGATCTTTATCTCTTGTATGGGATTGGCTGTTCTGGTTATGTTTTCTTGTTCGACTCGTATCCGGGAGATGGGAATCCGGAAGGTTCTGGGAGCTTCCCGGAGGCAGCTTTTCTTTGAATTGGGGCGAGAGTTCTTCCTGTTGATTGCTATTGCTGTTGTCATCGCCCTTCCGCTTTCGGGCTGGATCATGGGGGATTGGCTGAATCATTATTCGTTCCGCACGGACTGGAAAGCGTGGTTCTTCCTTGTTCCGGTCGTTTTATTGTGTGTGATCTCCTTGCTGACCATCGGTTGGCAAACCGCCAAAACCATCTTTAGCAAACCGGCCCGGTCTTTGCGTTACGAATAAAATACAAATGTACGCTATTTGCTCATCTGACGGCGATAGCGTACATTTAATTTATTATTATATCAAGGACAATTGCATCAAAGTAGCTTTACTTTGGGGCCGTGGACAAAATCTGCAGCGGTTGTTCGATAGGTTTAGATAAATCATTCTATTGGGGCAAACGGCAGTTCCGTATCTTTTCTGTAGCCTGTTCCGTTGAAGGTGGCGATCAGGTCGCCGGTTTCATTGGTGATCCGCACTTCACAGTTGGCGAGCCGCTTGTGGCTGAATGCTTCACGAGCTTCGGCATAAAGGAACCCTTTGCTTTCGGCTTTGAAGAAGTTAATACTGGATGTAATAGAAAGTGTCAGGCGTGCATGACTGTTTGTTGCTGCTGCAAAAGTCAGATCAGCTAAAGTGAAGATAGCGCCGCCTTGGCATACACCACCGCCGTTGAGGTGTTCCGGCTTTATTTCCATACGGGCTTTGGCATAACCGTTGCCCGTTTCCAAAAGTTCGACACCAGCCAATAAGGCGAACTTGTCGCCTTGAAGAAATTCGTTTATTGTCATGATTATAAAAAATAATGTGCCAATGATAAGAATGAGTGAAGCAGTAAATCATCATTTATGCTTCCTTTCTGTCAAATATCGAACGCTCGTCTTACTTGCTTAACTTCCATTCGGCTCCGTCTTTCGTATCTTTGATATCGAAGCCGATGGCTGTCAGTTCGTTTCGGATCTTGTCCGATGTAGCCCAGTCTTTATTGGCTTTTGCCTGTTGGCGGATGGTCAGCAGCAAATCCATTGCTTTGCCGAATGCCTCGTTGTTGTTGCTTCCGCCCGAAGTTGCTTCATCTTTTATTCCGAGAATATCGAAAACGAAGGTATGGAATACATCCTGTAGCTCTTTCAGGTCTTCGGCCGAGATCGTAGCCTTGCCATCCTTTACGGAGTTGATCGCGCGGGCTGCGTCAAATAGATGGGCGATTACAATCGGCGAGTTCAGGTCGTCGTTCATCGCATCGTAGCATTTGCGGCGCAAATCCTTCACATCTACAGTTGAAACGTCGGAGGCTTTCAGCTTCATCAAATGATTATAAGCGTCCATCAGACGTTCCAACCCCTTTTCAGCTGCTTGCAGGGCTTCGTTGCTGAAGTCTACCGTGCTGCGGTAGTGAGCTTGGAGGATGAAGAAGCGGATGGTCATAGGCGAATATGCCTGGCTCAGCACCTTGTTGTCACCAGTAAAAAATTCCTCCAGCGTGATGAAGTTGCCCAATGACTTGCCCATCTTCTGCCCGTTAATGGTAATCATATTGTTGTGCATCCAGTAGTGAACCATATCTTCTCCCTGTGAAGCAACAGCCTGTGCAATCTCGCATTCGTGATGTGGGAAGATCAGATCCATGCCGCCACCGTGGATATCGAAATGTTCGCCCAGATACTTTTTACCCATAGCCGTACATTCGCAGTGCCATCCGGGGAAACCGTCGCTCCACGGAGAAGGCCAACGCATGATATGCTCCGGTTGTGCGCATTTCCAGAGAGCGAAGTCGATCGGATTACGTTTTTCATCCTGTCCGTCCAGTGCGCGGGTAGTATTCAGCATATCGTCGATGTTGCGTCCGGAAAGAACACCGTAATTATGATCCTTGTTGTATTTCTCCACGTCGAAGTAAACGGAACCTTCGCTTTCGTAAGCATATCCGTTATCCAGTATTTTCTTTACCAGTTCGATCTGCTCGATGATATGGCCGGACGCATGTGGTTCGATGCTGGGCGGTAGAACGTTGAGCGCTTCCATAGCGTGATGGTAACGGTTCAGGTAATACTGCACCACTTCCATCGGCTCGAGTTGTTCGAGACGGGCTTTCTTGGCAATCTTGTCTTCACCATCGTCAGCATCATGTTCCAGGT
>ERZ780149.2095-NODE-2095-length-19510-cov-2.459830_pt1 | contig 19510 bp, 27 predicted proteins | sample MGYA00511367_ERZ780149 | MGnify/ENA primary metagenome ERZ780149 (study PRJEB29588, sample SAMEA2153852) | human gut metagenome | biome: human gut; feature: human-associated habitat; material: faeces | place: Denmark | collected 2008/2010 ... | reverse complement strand
CCTCTTCCTCTTCCTCTTCCTCTTCCTCTTCCTCTTCCTCTGTTCCCTCTTGCCAAGCTTTTCTAACGGATGTTTCCGATGAGCGGGAAGTTTGAAATTTAGCCGTGTTTTTTTGTGTAAAATAGTGTTTTTCGGTGGGTGACAAGGCAATAAAAAACCCCGCAGATACGGGGTTTTTTGTGAATTAGGAAGGGCTGTCAGTGAACAAAAATCCAGACTTCCGCACCGTCGGCCTGGGCGCTGGTTTTTGCGCTTAAGTTAATGTTGCCCGGGTTGACGCCCATGGCGGCAATTTCTTCAAAGATTTTGTTTGCATGTTCCTGCGCTTTGCCGGCCGCAGAGCCGTTTGATACGGCAACAACTTCAAAAACGGTGTTGCTTTTGCGGTTAACGGCGGCTTTAACGGCCGTGCTCAGGCCTTCTTTGTAGCTGACGTTGTCGTTTTTGAATTTGGCGACAAACAGGGGTTTGCCGCTGCGAACCGCCGCTGCCGGCGCTGCTGCCGTTTGGGTATTGCGGGAAGCGGCCTTGCTGCCGAACAAAACCGGACGGGGTGCCGGCGCGGGTGCCGCGTTGCGAAAACTGCCGACGCGGATGGCCGTATTCAGGTTGCCGATCTGGTTTTGCGCGGAAACGAGATATTGCTGCTGACGGGCGGAATCGTCATTGACTTCGCTGTTGATGCTGTTGATGCTGACAAGCAGCTGTTCGGCTTCGTTTTGCAGATTGTGCAGCTGGCGGTGGTCTTCGTCAACCGCGCCGGAAATGCTGAAAGCCGCGCGGATCGAATCGATCAGGTAAACGGTGGATGTGGCGTCGTTGGCGACTTTGACCGACAGATTGTTCAAGGCGTTGGCGTTCATTGACATCGTCTGCACGTTGTTTTGCGCCTGCTGCAGCATGTTGTACAGATTAGGGTTGCCGGGCGTGGTGCCGATTTGCAGCTTGCTTTCGATTGAGCCGACGGTATTGTTATACTGAGTCGAATTGACGGTAATGTTCTTTTGAATTCTTGTCAGTTCTTCGCGGTTGCTCTGGTGATTTGTTCCAGTTCCTGATGGAAAGCGATAATCTTTTGTCCGACAAAGGTTCCGGTGTTGGCGCCTTTGGCGTCTTCGTAAGAGCCGCTGCGGACGACAATGTTGCCGTTTCCCGCGGAATCGCTGCCGAGCAGGGAAGGAAAGCCGGCTCCCGAGCATGCGGAAGTAAGAACAACCGTTGACGCGACCAATAATTTCATTGCAATGTTTTTCATGTAATCTGCTACCTTGTCAATATATGATTTAAATCCGTAACTGAATGTTTTTTTACACTTTTCACGCCTGTTGTAAAGATAAATTTGTCAGAAACAAATAAGTATTTTCATGTCTGCCCTGATATTTAACAGAAAAAAATTAAATTTGTTTAAATTTTGCTTGCAAAAAAAAACAAAAGGCTGTATTAAAGCTTTTGTGAAATGAAAAAGATGCGCTCGTAGCTCAATTGGATAGAGCATCTGACTACGGATCAGAAGGTTGTGAGTTCGAATCCCGCCGAGCGCGCCATAAAAAATCCTCCCGCAAGGGAGGTTTTTTTTATGTCCCGGGTTTGACCCTGCGCGGGAAGCCGGGGAAGAAACGAACTTGCGCCCGGCATCAGTGTAGCACGCCGGGGGATTTTAGACTTTTACCCTGTTGTTTTTAGACTTTCGCGGTCTTTTCTAGACTCTTTTTTAGGCTTTTTCACTCCGATTTCGTGGTTGTCTAAATTTAAATACATCGTTTTTAAATCCTCCCGTTTTTAGACTCTTGCGGGGGTGTTTTCTGCCCCGCAAGAGGTTTTAATTTTAAGGTCGGGATATAATACAGGCACTTATAACCGGCTTAAGTCAACGTTACTGATTAGCAGTTCGCTGGCTTTTTTTCCGGGTTGAAGACCGGTTGTGTAGAGTGTTTGCACTTCTTTTATATAAAAAGCCTTAAATATACGGCGAATCTCCGGCACGTCATTGATAGACAGGATAAAACGGCCTTTAATTCCTTTTAAGAGTTTAGCCAGTTCGTCAAAATCGGTCTTGCCAAATATGCCTTTACCATAGTCATTTTCACAGCCCAAGTAAGGCGGGTCGAGGTAAAATAATGTGTCCGGACGGTCATACCGAGTTATAAACTCTTGATACGGCAGGCATTCAATATAAACACCGACTAAACGTTTATGTAATTCTTGAATTTGCGAAATGAGGCGTTCGGCATTAAATCTTCCTGGTCGGTCTAATGCAACTCCGAAAACCTGGCTAAATGTCTTGCCTCCGAAAGCATTTTTTTGAATATACAAGTATCTGACGGCTCGCTCCAGCTCGGTCAAGAGTAGCGGCGGGGTGGCAAGCATACGTTTGAACTCGGCCCGGCTGCAAATCTTAAATTTCAGCATATCGGCCAGATAATTCGGAAACTTTTCAACCATACGAAACATATTAATAATTTCGCTATTGATGTCGTTGATAGCCTCGCACTTTGGCTTTTGGGTTCGTCTAAAGAAAATGCCGCCCATGCCCATAAACGGCTCACAATATATATTGTGCGGGATTTTCTCAATAATAGGAACTATAGTCTTGGCCAGCAACCGCTTGCCGCCCAGATAAGGCGCAATCGGGTTTATCGGTTTAACTGATTCAAAATTAACAATATTTTGTGTTGACTCTGTTCTCATTTTGTTCTACTTCCTTTCCTACATTTAATTAGATGTATAGTGAGCAGGAAGACCGCCCGGACGGGCTTTCTCTGGCAGAATCGGAACTTCTGTCGGCGGGGCGTTGGCGCGCCCCGTCCGCTATTGAATAATAATTACTGACAAAAGGCCGGAAGTTGGCGGACTTTATAAAGTCTGTTAAGCCACTCGTTCATAACTGCCCGGTCTTCTGCGGTCAGCTTGCGATAAACGCCGGCAACCGGCTTTCCTCCAACCGGCCAGGCAATGCAGCCGGTGTTACAGCTTGCCGGCGTCGAGCAGCTGCACAATGGCATCATCAGCAAGATTAGGCTTAGCCAAAATATCAGTCGCGCAAGTCTTTTCATATTTGATGACCTCCTTTTCCTTAGTGATATATTTGATTTCGGCCTTGGTGGTACCGAGCCAGTAGGCGAAAGCCCAGGAAGCCAGCAGGGCTGCAATTAAAACAATTGGTTTGCGCATAACGCCTCCATTACTTTGCCGGCAAGGTTTAAGAAATTAATTCGGATTTCCGGGCTTAACAAAGCCAAAACAAACGCCAACAGCAGGATAATCAGAATTAAGAACTGCGTCCGGCTTAAACGTCCCAGCTGTCTGATAACGGTTGTTTTTAGACTTTTCACCATGCCAAAAACACTCCAAAGACAAAGCCGTAAACGATTTCGGCCAGATTTTTCGGCTCGCCGCACCATGACGGCAGTTTGTATAACCCCGGAAAATGGTCAAACAGCCACCAGCTGCCGTAATAAACCGGAGAACCGGCAAGGCCGATAACCACAAAAGACCAGTCGCCTAATATCACCGCCGGGACAATCATCGGCAACCCGTAACGCAGCCAGCCATACCACCAGTCATAATATCCGGTATATTTAGCTTTGCCCAGTTTATCATAAACCAAGTCTAACGGTACCCGAAACCAGCGGTCGTAGCTTTCAGCGGTTTGAATTTGGTTTCGGCCGCAATCCAAAATCTCGCCCACCGCCCGGCTCCAGAACTGAAGTTGAATCCAGACGGCCAAACATAAAGCCAACCAGGCATTCGTGCGGTCAAACAGGGTCAGAAACAAAGTCATAACCATGACAAAAGTTTGCAGGCCGCGGCTGTCGAACACTTTATATATATGCGAACCTTCTTTGAAGGGGTTAAATCCGCCAAACCAGCGGCGCAGGAATGCCCAGAACAAACCGTTAAGCATTGTCAACATTGGCACCCTCCTTTTCATCTTCCGGGTACATGGTTTTAATTTGCGCACGCAGCCGGTCGATTTTCTCTTCAATGGCTTTTAATTCCTCTGCCGGATAGCCTTTACGCGTCTTATAGGCGAGTTCGGCTTCCATACCGTCAGTTATAGCGAGATAGGCCTGCCGCCGCTGTTCTTCGGCCGGAATCGCAGGTTCATCTTCCGGTTCGGGGACGATTTCCTGCCAGCTTTGATAAATGCGACCGTCCCGGATTTCATAAACTGCCGAGTAGTTTTTGCCGTCGGCCGGGTATTCCGCTAAAACAAACGGCAGATAGCCGTCGGCCTCCAACAACTCCGGTGCGGCAAAATAGTTGATAATTCCTCTGGTGTTGTCATTAATCGGCGGAAACTCAATTGTCGTTTCATCAATAAATTTTGCGTGTGTATGCTGCATTTCTACTCCTCACTTATAAATGTTAACCTCAAAAAGCCCTGATTACCGGCTTTTGTCGTACTGCCTCCGGCACCGAATTTGACGTTGTCAACAACATAGACCGATGCGCCGCCGGCATTTTCAGCCCCGGGCGCGTTTGTCCAGCCGCTGGCGGCGTTGCCGTTTTTCTTTAACACCGTCTTTTTGACTGCGCCGGTAAAGCTGCTGACGGTTCCGCCGGCATTTTTTGTTGAACCGTAGGTACTTTTGCCGCCGGTGACTTTAAAGTTGACCGCTGAAGCGTTGCTGCTTTTGAAATAAGCCGTACCGCCCGAGCCGCCGGACGTCCAAAAGCCGGAAGCTTTAGTCTTTCCCGGTACGCTGTAAAGATATTTTCCGGCCGTTAAGCTAACCTCAACTACAATCGCCGCAGCGGAACCGCCGCCCGCCCAAACATTTTCATCCTGCCAACCGGAACCGGCGCCTCCGGCGGCTTCTAATTCGAGTTTGAACCGGCCGTCGGCTAAAATTTCAATACTGCCGGAAACGGCAGAAGTTGAGCTGGGACGAATATCTAAAAGCTTTTGATTGGCGGTGTAGGGACAAACTTCCCTTTTCCCACCCATTGGCCAAAATCCGGCTGGTATTGTCATCTTTGGCCTCCATAATAATAAACAAAAACCTTATTTTTTTTCTGTAAGCCTTTGTTTTTTAAGACTCGGCAGGCTCTCCCCCCCCCCCGATAATTTTATGCAAAATCAATGCGTTATCTCCTTTTGTTTATGCAAGCCGCAGATATTGCAACCGAGTTCCGCCGGCAACCCAGTTAGCCTCTGAAGCGTAACCCCAAGACCCCTGACCCCAGTTGTAGATTGAACAAACGGAAGCCGTCGGGCTGGTGCCGGTTGATCCGCGCGAACCACGATTGCCGTTTTGCGCTTTTCGCTGTTGAATTATCTGCAATGCGCCGTTAACCGAAATAATGCCGCCATCGCCGGGCTGACCAGTTGACCCACCTGAATAATTACCGCCTTTGCCGGCCGTAATCATGCGCACACCGCCCAAGTCGAGGAAACTGTCTTCCATGACGTTTCCGGCATAAAGCGTTATCTGCTGCTCGGTTGGGTTATAAAATTGGCCTTCCCACGCCGCCCCGGAACCGCCGGCGTTGTGAAAAATGACACCACCGAAGTTCCAGCTCCGACCTTCGCCACCGCCGCCGGCTATGATTAAATCGTAGATGCCGGCCGGCAATATGCCGGAATAGGTGTTTGGTCCGGTTTTCTCAATTAAAACCTGATTAGGATCGAAAGGTTCGCGGACAGCGCCGCCGGACATTGGCCAGAAAGCTGCTTTGATACTCATGGCAACCTCCTGATAATAATTTGTCTAAAATAATAAAAAACTTTGTGTGTTAAGCCTTTTAAAAGCTTTTTAAATCTCAGCCAACGGCTTACCCCCCCCGATTTTTGTCTAATTCGGCGAGAGCGGCAGCATCAAGCTTGAGGCGGAGATACTCCAGTTTTCCGGTGCCGTGGTGGTTGCCGCGGCTATAGTTCTGCCCGGTAAATACCGAAGCCGTATCGCTCGAACCGCTGCCGGCACCGTTAATGCCGTTTGACCAAACGTAAGGATTACTGCTCCAAACAATCAAATCCGGGTGGGCGTTGACGGTTAAGATGCCGCCGGCACCGCCGCCCCATGTAGCACCCGCGTCGCTTCCTTTGCCGCAAACGACAATCGGCAGGTATTCGGCCGGATTGGACGGGTTGCGAATTTCTAACGTGCTATCCGTGCCTTTAGAACCGACGGTAATTCTTAAATGCGCGGCTGACAGCAATTCAAATTCGGAATCGATACCGGCGCCGCTGCCGCCGCGGTTGGTGCCGATATACGACCAGTTATTGCCGCCCGGACCGCCCAGGCGCAAACGATAAGTACCGGCCTCAATATCATTTTCCCAAACATAAGGCGAAGTCGGTTCGTTTACCTCAAAAAAGACTTTGCCGGGATCGTAAGGGTCCGTTTCGGACTGTCCTCCCAAAGGCCAAAATACTGCTTTAATAACCATTGAAATCGCTCCCGAGTGAGGCCTTCCACGAAGCGCCTTTGTTTTCCGTACGCAACACCAACCAGTAGTCGCGGACTTTATTCATGGTCGGCGCTTTGCCGCCATCCCACTCAACCGCCGGGCTAAATGAAATTGCGGAAACAGTCTTCATATTAAGGTGCAGCTCAAGCGTGACATGAGTTCCGTCCGGGATGTTAGCGATTGCCGAGTTGTCAAAAGTAAACGTTGTTGCCGCGGTAATAGACTTGCGCAAAATCGTGCGGGTTATTTGTGGCCGAATAACGTTGTCGGCCATGTCCTCGACCTTTGACGATGAAATTAAATAAGCCTGCGCCAGCTGGTTATTAAGAATCTGTAAACTATCATGTAAGTTAAGGGCCAGTTGATTAGCTTCGTTGAAAACTAAAGCCGGGCCGATGTTGGCATTGAGCTTGTTGTCTTCATCGATAGACAGGCCTTTTCCGGTGTTAACGGCAATTTTACCGGCGCTGAAAATCAGACCGGCAGCAATAACGGCCTTTAAGACGCCGTTATCAATGGTTAGGCCGTCACCGGTTGAATTAAACAGGCCTTTTTGCGCGATTTTCAGAACAGCCTGGCTCAGCTGGGTTAAATCATCGGCCGACGGCGTTAAGCCCGCCGTCGTAATGGCGTTGACAATTTCCCGCTGGGTTGCGCCGAACCCCCGCGCGTCCGGCATGCTGTTTTCCCACCTGTGATTAACCGGGTCGCAGTTTTCGTAATCGGCATTGTCATCTTCAGCGCCAAGGGGAGGATAATATTTCATTGCTCTAACGTCCTTTCGTCAATAAATGTCAGCCAGGTGTGGCTTTGTTTTAATTTCGTTACTAAATTCTTCATGCCGGCGACGGCTGCGTCGTCAACCGCCTCATGAATGATAATTTCCCAACAGAAAATGATTTCCGGCGCACCGCATTCGTCGCTTCCGCCAAAACGTGACCAGCCGAACATAAACGGGCAATGTTCGCGAATTGTCACCGTAACCCCCTGAAGCGTGCAGAGCTCAACATAGCGGTCAATGGAAATGACGCCTTCGGTGTCGGCAGCGTTCAATGCGGCAATACGTTCTTCATAGCTTCCGGTATGAGGGAGCCCGAAAACATCTTCCCATTCTTCCAGAAAATAAAAGACTTTGCGCAGGTCGGTTTCTTTCAGCATGTCTTCTATTGACTGCTGTATTTCCGCCAGCTGCTCGGCCTCAATACGGATTTCTTTTTCCGTTACGCTGCCGGGCTTGACTTCCCAGATGACGCCGCGGGGGCGGAGGGCTTTGCCCGCGGCAATGTAGCGTTCCACTAGCTCCATGTGATTTCTCCCACAACCGCCAGCTCGCCGAGCCCGCAGGTGATATTTTCCGAAGGCTTAATAAGCGTATAGTCTTCAAGCGCCGAAACCGACAGAATAGCCCCGTGGATTTTTGAAACATAGACCGTTCCTTCCGGTTCGGACGAATCGTCAAGCAGGCTTTTGAGCGCCAGAGTGACCGCCGCCTGAATTTCTTCGTTGTTGGGCACAATGCGGATTTCAAAATCAATGGCTTTGGCCGTCGGAGACAGAACTTTGAAGCGGGTGTATGTTGGCGGCCGAACTGAATTGATGTAGTCTTCAACTTTTTTAATCAAAATGGCGTCAGGGAAACCTTGTGGCGTCATAATCCGGACAATCGCCGTTCCGGGACCCAGCGCGCAGGGATAGCACCAGGCGCGGTTGACGCCTTCGACCTGTAACGCCCATTTGACGTAGTCGGCGTCATTGCCGCCATGGAAAACGTTGCGGACGTGCTCAAGGTAACGGACAAGCAGGTCTTTGTCGGTTTCAACGTCCGCGCCGGCACCGATTAAGACAACCGTTGCGGTGGTGTCAATGCCGGCAATGGCATTGGCAAAGGTGAGTATCTCGCCCTCGTCGCAGTTGCCGGTCGTGCCGTTGGTGAGGCATTCGACTTTGATTTCCTGCGTTTCGGTGGTTAAAACCGTGGTCTCCGTGACGCGATACTGAACATTGTCGACGTTGCGGTTGAGGATTGTTCCCGCTGCAATGACCGTTCCCTTGGTTCCGTTAACCGTAATAGAACCAACGGCGGCAACGGCCTGTTTGCGGTAAATGCCTTTAGCCGCACAATGATATTCCAGATATTCCTTCTCGGCGGTGGTTGGCACCATTTGTTTGCTTAAATACTTGATATAAGTCTCAAGCGCGTTGATTTGATAGCCCAGCACGCGTGCGCGGGCCTTTTGCACCGAAAGCGGCATTTTATCAACGGAAATATAGCGCTGATAAGCCTTCTCAATCGAATCGATTCTTTGCGTTAAAGTTGTTACCGGCCAAGCCATTGTTCAATTCCTTTTATTTCGTAAGTTTCCGTTGACAGGGTTATGGTTAAAATCAAAGTATTGCCTGACTTTTTGACGGTGACGGTGTTTTCATCAATAACGCCGGCATTGTTCAGCGGGGTCAGGCTGTCCTGAATAAGCAATTCCGCCAGCCCAGCCTCATCCTCGGTCATTTTGGCGCGTTTGAGCATCCAAAGCTTAGACCCCCAGCTGAAGCTGGTCTGTCTGCCGTTGATGACAGTTTCAACCTTATCGCCGAACCAGCCGCCGCGAGAGCCTTTGACGTATTCCGGCAGCTCGTCGTCGGCAGCGCGGGCGTCGGTAAAAATGGCAATCAATATGGCCTGCAACAGCTCGTCGCTGACGGTTTCAATGTCAAGGTTGTTGATGTCGATAATTTGTGTCATCCGGCTGTTACCTCCGTGGATCCTGCGGTTATTGTTCCCGACCATGTGCCAGCGGAAGAACCGGAAGTGACATTCACTTGCACGGCATCGCCCAGACGGGCCACCGGCTGACCGCCTCCGGCAAGATTGACCTTGCCGTTGACCGTGGTCGTTTGGGCGTCAACCGTGGCGGTTTTGGCCTTGATTGCGGCCGTATCAGCTTCGACATTTAAGGTTTTAGCCGTAACAGCGGCGGTTTGGGTGTTGACGTTAACGGCAGTTGTGCCGCTGACATTAATGGTCTGCCCCGTCTGATTCATGGTTGCCGGCGCTTTGAAGTCGATAACGCCGCCGTTTTTGAAATGCAGCAGATTTCCCGCATCGTCATACATAGCGACTTCGCCGTCGTTCAGCTTCTTAAAGCGCAGCTCGCGGTTGCCGATAACCAGAGCAACAACGTTGCCGGGGTTGCCCTGAATGTTCAGCAATATGCATTCGCTGTTCTGCTTGGGCTTGGCGGTGAAGCCGTACGCTTCAATGAATTTGACATTGTCGGCAATTTCGTTGTTGGCCGTTTGAACTTGCGCCGACTGGGTGTTGCCGGCCTTCATCATCAGCACCTTGCCGAGCCGGGACAGATTGTTCAGCCGGTCATCGCGCGGTTTTATCAGGCGGGAAAACAGGGAAATGATTTCGTTTTCAAGCTGTTTGTCCATTTTACACCTCCAGAGTTAAATCGGCGGAATAGCCGTCTTTTTTGTTCAGTCTAAAAACAAGCGAGCAAAGGCGCATCGGTTCATCCAAACCGTGCCAGGCGTCAACGGCCTTGTACCATTTGTTGAGTTCAAGCAGATTGCCGGCATTGTCAAACCAGTTGGGAATGCTGACCGGAACCCGTTTCGACCAGAATTTGAGAGCGTTAATGGCTGACGGGCTGATGTCATCCCCGTAAAAGAAACGTTTTTTGCCGCTGCCGGCAGAGGTGATTTTGCTGCAAACCGCCGTGTCCAGACTGATATTGTCATCAAGCGGCTGCTGTCCGACAATGACAACCGCATCGTCGTTGGTCTCAACCCGGCCGATTGACAGGACGTTTTGACCGGTGGCAATGGTGCCGACAATAGCGGCTTCGGCGGAACGTTCGTCAATAATCAGCTGCCCGAGCGGCCCGGAATAGACAACGCTGTCGGTTTTGCGGCAGAATTTTTGAATAATGCCGTCAATATGTTCAAAGCCGTAAGTGACGAACTTGGGCAGAAATTTGCTGCTTCTGGTTTCAAGCCGGATGTCGGGACAGAGGTCAGCCAGAACGGCGGCGGCGGACTGGTTATAGTAAGTTTTTCCTTTTTCTGCCGACTGTCCGATATATTTGGCAACCGGGGAAGTGACAATGATTTCAAAAGCGGCTCCTTTTGCCCCAAAGCCCGGTGCCGGTTCATAAATATAGCCGCTGACAACCGGCTGTTTGTCAAAGTAAACCACCGCTTCAGCCTTGCCTTTGATGATTTTTTTAACGGCAAGCAAATCATGATCGTCTTTTTCATAAAAGCTCAGACGTGCCATGTTCGCCAGATTATAAAGGCTTTTGCCGACTTCGACGTCATCAAACCCGTTGATTTGATAGCCACCCACTTTCAGGGAAACGTTGACAGCTTTACTCATCGGCGGTCTCCCCGGTAATCTCCAGCGCCACGCCGGCCGGGACAAACAGCGGGTGGCGGATTTCGTTAACTCTTAAAAAGGTTTCCTCGTCGCAGTTTTCATCCCGGCAGATGACGGCGGCCGGCAGGCAGATGTTTGTCTGAATTTGGCGGGAATTAAAAACCGGCTGCGATTGTAAGATAACGACAGCCTGATTGACAACATTGTGGATGTCGTTCTGGATTTCTTTGTTGTCTTCGGCGGCCAAAATAATGGAATCGGACACCTTTTCTAATTCTTTAATAGCGTTTGTTATGCTTTCCTTGGTTTCAAAAGGCTTTTCCGTGACACAGTCGCAGGCTTTGACGATTGCCGTCTGCTTAATGAGGTCGATTGCGGTCTGGATATTTTGCTGGGTTTCCGGCTCAGTGTTGGCAATGTCAACGGCACTGTCCACCCGTGAAGCAATGTCGATGTACGACTGAAAATATTTTTTTGCCTCCTCTCCGGAGAAACCCGAATTATTGTATTCATACTTTCGGTCGTTTTTAGACTTGCCGAGATTCAAATAAGACTGGATTGTTCCGGCAATGCCTCCGGCCGCTGCCAAAAGCGATTCAAACGTGCCGGTGAAGGGGTTTGTCAGGCTGCCCAGCAGGTTGTCGGCGCTTAAGCTTGAGATTTTATCGCCCAGGGCATAAAGGTTGTTGACGATGTCGTTTTTAACCAGACTGTTTAAGTTTTCGGTAACAAAATCGGTGTTAAACTTGTCCAGCGCGTCAAGCAACGACTGCTCAACGCCTTTTTCAAGCTGAGTTTCCGCCAGCTGTTCAAGTTCGACCACCTGAATTTTGAGGTCTGAGGTTTTGGCCAGAACCAAGTTCAGGACAAATTCCCGGTACCATAATTTGGTGTTGGTCTTTTTGATGCGATAGCCGCCGTTGGCAAATTTTACCCAAACGCGGCCGATATCGTGGTGTTCCAGCAGCATGTTTTTCTGCTGTTTGTAGATTTTGTAAAGCTTGCTGACGACGCTCTGATAGTCTTCACCCAAATAATAGGCTTCAATATGAAAATCGACGGCGTCAAGCTGGCAGTCCGTTTGCTGGGACGACGTTTCGTCCGTCAGCAAAACTTTGTTGCCGGATTGTTTGCCGGACTGTCCCCAGTCGTCATTCCTGGCGTAAAGGGTGATTCCGTTGATTTTTATAATATCTTCGCGTTCAAACGGCATAATCAGGTATCCTTGTATAGCCTAAGTCAACATTGATTTTGGTCTGCTGCGGTTCGCTGGTTTTCATACGGGTTATATGCGCGCCCTCACTGTCAATCTTCAGCGTGATTTCGTTCTTAACCCGTTGCAGGGTTTCCAGCGCTTTGGCCGCAGAAACGGCTTCTTTCTCGGCCTGTTTTTCACCGACGTTGTCAAAGAAACGGCCGATAAGCCCGCCGAGTTTGGCTCCCGCCGCTTCGGAGTATTCGGACAGCATTTCGCCGAACGGCAGCAGACGAACCACTTTGCCGACTTCGCGGCCGATGATTTGTCCGGTTTCTTCGCCATTTTCCGCATTTGATATTTCATCGACCAAGCCGCCGACATAACCGCCGATTTTTTCCCCTGCATAAGTTCCGATAAGCACGCCGACCGGGCCGCCAAGAAGTCCCAGCGCACCGCCCAGAGCCATACCGATGCCGGAACCGCGGTCGACATTGTTATCGGCGTTAAAGGCCTGATAAGCGCCGACACCGACAGCACCGAGAGCGCCGAGCCGGCCGCCCCATTTGGCAAGCGAGGCCAAGCGGCCGCCGCCCGCAACAGAGGCGGGATTTCCCGCAACACTGCCAAGATTGGCCCGGCGTTTGAAACGGCTTGTACTGCCCGGCAGCTGTGCGCCGCCAAAACCGTTGACAACATAGACCGGCAGCGGGTTTGACATGCCGGCAAGGCCGGCCAATCCGCCCAAGGCACCGCCAACTCCGGATTTTTTGCCGCCGCCAAACATTTTAAGCGCCGACAAGGCCGTTGCTCCCATGCCGATAACCTTTGAACCGGCCCAGACGGCAGCCAGACCGCCTAACGCCGTGCCGCCGTAGCTTAAAATTTGCTGCAATGTTTCCGGGTCAAGCGAGTTTATGGCGTCTGCCAGCGTTTGAATCGGCCCGGCCAGGTTGGTGTTGGCAAAGTACATAAAGGCCGTTCTGAGCGAGGTCATTGCGGAATTGAACGTTTGCGCCACTTCTTTGGAATCGTCCAGGAGCGCCTGCGGGTCGGAGCTGGTCGTCAAGAACTCATCAACACTTTTGAAACCGCCGGTTTGCTTAAATTCGATAATCATGGCGTTCAAAGCGCGCAGGCCTTCGGAATCAATGGCACGGCCGATTTTGCTGACATCGGCATTAGTCAGCTTTATCAGGTCTTTTGAAATATCAATGATTGAGCGCATTCGTTTCGGGTCTTCCGGATCCATAAGCTTGATGCCGGAATCCGTCAACAATTTGCGCTTCATCGGGTCGTTGAAGTTGCGAATCAGGGCTTCCAGGGCGGTAGCGGTTTCTTCCGGGCCACCGGTGGCTTTGCGGGCCATTTGCAGCATGGCGCCCATTTCAGCAACGGCCTGTTTGCCTTGCCGGCCGGTTGAGGCATAAGCCGCGGTGACGCGCTCGCCCTGTGTCGCCAGGTCACGCAGCTCAAAGGCGCCGGCTTTGCCCTGATTGACCAGCAAACCAAGGGTTTTGATGATTTCCTGCTGGTCTTTGATGCCGAATTTTTCCATTAAATCGGCACCCATGGCGCCGACGTCCTGACCGGCGGCACCGGTTGCGGAAATGGCATAGGCCAGATTTTGCATATTTTGGACGGCAAATTGCAAATCGCCGGTTTTGCCGACAATGCGCTCAATGGCTGAAATCAGTTCCGACGGGTCAATATTGATGTCGCGCTTTTGGGCGGTTTTGAACAATTCCTGATTAAGCTTTGCCATTTCTTCCTTGCTGATGCCGGCTTGCAGGCGCAGGCGGGTCAGCCGGGTTTCAAGGTCGGCCACCGATTTTCCGGAAACGGCCAGCCCGACTGAACCAAGCAAGGCAGAACCTTTGTTGAATACGGTTCCCAACGCGTTATGCGTGCTGTTAGCCATATTCGCCACGCCCAGCAGAGAACGCCGCCCGGAGGATTCAAGGCGGTTCAGGCTCTGGGCGAACTTGTCGCTTTGCGCCGACACGTTGCCAAGCAGGCTGAGTTCTATTGCTGTGCGTATTGTTTTCATGTTAAAATCCGTAAATTAACAAAACAAGGTTAGACAAAGGCAGTTGTCGGGCTTCTTTTTGGGAAAACCCGGCGGAGGCAGCTTCCTTAAGCAGACGGTAAATCTCCGGAAGCTGCCTGATTACGTCGCCCCCGTTCGGCAATTTTCTCCACCATGGCCTGGTCAATTTTCCGGGCGTTGGTTTGCAGGATAATCAGGTCTGTTCGGGTCAGCAGGCGGAACTCTGCCTGAGAAAGGGGCATCGGCAGGCTGCCCAGCTTGGCAATGCTGCGGCGAAGCAACTCATGCGCCAGTTTGACCGGTGACGTTTTATAAGTGACTGCGCCGTTTTCGGTCATGACCAGCTCTTCAATTTCGGCTTCGGCATCCAGCATGTCACCGGCGGTTAATTCCCGCAGCTCGACTTCTTTGTGAATCTGGTCGCCGACTTTCAGGCCGTCTTCTAAGGTAAATTTCAAATTAGCCATGCGAAACCTCCTCGCTTTCAGACGAGTGGAACTCAATGTCATAACCGCCGGTGGAAGCGCCCATCTCAGACGGGGCTGTTTTGACGGCATGCGGCATCATCCAGACCTGGCCGGTGTTGGCGGTTATCATGATAGTGACATCATACTTTTCATTGACCTTTGCAAGGCTCTGACCTTTGACCAGACGGGATTTTGCTTTTAATACCGCTCCGGTACGGGAAGGGACAAAGCAGGTACCGTTGTTGTCGTCTTCAAACTGGATGCCTGCCGGTTTGAAGCTGACATCCGAGATTTTGGCGATGGTTTCACCGTCGGCTTTGACCTCGGCGATGCCGAAAACGACATCCGGATTGTTGGTTGTAAACATTTTGGACATTTATGCCTCCTAAAGTTTGAATTGAATTTTGCAGGCAACAATCATCAGATTGTTGATGATGTCGGGCTGCAACAGCTGGTCGACACGGTTGACATCAAGTGCGTTGCGTTCGCTGACAATGGTTGACTTGAAGTCGTCCAGGTTCTCAATCAGTCCGGCTTTCAGCCAATCGCCGGCCAAAGCAATGGCCTCGGCTTTCAGAACGGACGGCGTGGCAATGGCCTGTCCCGGTTCGACCGGATAACTGTCATCAGCCAGTTTGTGCCGCGGATATTTCTGCGCCATACGCTGAATATAGCTGTAGCGCAGATAAATCAGGGTCTTGACAGTAGTTAAGTCAAGATAGGCCTCATCAGCAGCGCCGACGGCGTTTTTCTGATAGGTGGTGACAATGCGCTCAATCGTGACATTGCCGGCCGAATCGGTCAGTGTTGTCGCGACGCCGTGGGCTAAAAGCAGATTGCGTTCATTGAATTTGAAAGGCGTTTTTGCCGGCAGATTTCCGGTAAGGACAAGGGAACGATATTGCCGGGCCGGATCCTGCTGCGCTTCATAAGCGCAGATTGCGGCAACCTGAGCGGCACGAACTTCCGGCATTTGCGGGGCTTTGTAATTCTCAATCAAAACAATGTGTTCAGAATTGAGTTTTGCCGACAAAGTCGTCAATTCGGCATAAGTGCCGTTAGAGCCGGCATATAACGTGCTTTCGTTGCAGACCATAGCGCCGAAACGTTCTTTTAAGGCCTCGTTAATGATTTTAAGGTTGGCTTCATCGGTATAACTGGTGACAATGTCCGTGGCGTATTCATCGCCCAGAGCCGCTAGTGCGTCATCCAACGACGCATTTCCTGAACCTGCCGTACCAGAGGCAATTTCAACCGTAACTCCGCCCGGTGTTTTTTCATTATCATAATAATTCAGGCGGATATCAATGTTGTTGCCGGCTTCGCCTTTGTGCTTGGCGGTCAGGATAATTTTGCCGGCGCTATCCTCTTCGGTGGCTTTGGCGGCCGTTACCGGCAGCATGGTAGCGGCATTAATCGCCTCAATCAGTGCCGTTTGCAGGGTTTCGGCCGTATCGTCGCCGGTTATGGTAACTTTGACCGGATAGCCGGCAATCATCAGGCTTAAAGTTCCGACTTCCGGTTTGGTAGCTGTGCAGGTCAGCGTATAGGTGGCGGCAACGCCTTCGCTTTGTTCAACCGCCATGATTTTAAACAAATTGTTTTTGTTTACCTTATCCCAGGCAACAGCCATGCGGTGAAGTTCTGAGCCGTAGCCGGTCAGTTCAATGACCTGATTGATGTCGGTAATCTGGTAAACGCGGTTATATTCGGCGGAACCGGTGGAAAGTTTCTGCCCGATCAGCAAACCGACGCTTTCCTTGCCGGTCAGGCCGCGACGGGCGAGCGAAGCGTCAATTTCCGCATAAGCCCCCGGAACCTTGAGGTTGCTGGCGATTTCATTAAAAGTCATACTCATGTTATTTTCCTTTTCTGGCGGTTGAAGAAGCGGCGGCCGGCTGGTCTTTGGCATCGGCTGCCGGAGTTTTGGACGGTTGGGCGACAATAACGTCCCGGTCATTCAGCCGGCGCTGCCAGAACGGTTCGGCGTCGACATACTCGCCTTCGCTTTTCAGCCGGCAGCCGTTGGGCTTGAAAACGATAAATTCCGGTTTTCGCGGTTTTATAAAAATTTTACTCATTGCTTTTTTCCTCTTGCTCAAATTTCACGATAGTTTGGGACTTGACGCCGTGGACAATCCAGTCGGCGGCAATGGTTTTCAGCAAATCGGGCTCAGGCATGCCGGGCCAGCTGCCGAAACGGTCGAAAAACGCGCCTTTAAATTCAAGTTCCCAGCAGGCGGCATTAAAATGATTGACTTTGTTGTCGAATATCGGCCGGGCTTCGCCTAACTTCAGCGGTTCGCTTAAAAAGCCTAAGTCATTGCGGTTTAAGAGCCTGACAACGTCGGTAATCATCCGGTAAAGCCCGACCGAACCGCGACCGCCGAAGCGGGTTGAACACTCGTTTAACTTGGCGTTGCGGCTGTAGATATAAATCAGCAGGCTGAAGCTGTAGTCGCTGCCTTCGGGATAATCTGCCTCCAGCGACAGGCCGCCGCAGGCGACCAGTGCCGCCGTCCGCCGGTTTTTAATCAGAGTACCGAAGTCGGACAGTTCGGCTTTGTAGCTGTCGATTTTTTCGATATGATAGCCAAGTGCCGGTTTGGTATTGCCAAACGCCTGGTTGAGTCGGTCCAAAACGGCAATTTCGATTTTTTCAATCATCTAAGCATGCCTCCGCAAAAACTTTGACAGTGTCGGCCAAAGCCTCCTCGTCCTTTTCCGATATACCGAGGTAAGGGTTGGCTTTAATAGTGACTTTGGGGCGGAAAAAGGTTTCGCCGCCAATGGTAAAACGCAGGACTTTGCCTTTTTTTGCCCGGATAATGCCGCCGAACTGGTGAATTGCGGCATAGACCAGATTTGAACCGACCTTTGCAATGCGGTCGTCGGCATCAATCAGCAGTTTGTTGCGCAGGTCGCCGCTCTTAACCAGCGGAGAAGTCCACTCTTTGCCTTCCGGGGTTTTCTTGGTTTCAAAACGTTTGCGCGTGCATTCCCGCAGCGTAGTCGCCAAAGCCAGATTGAGCGCCCGCCGGTCTTTGAGTTTCCGGTCAAGGTTTTCCGCGACTTTGCTAAGCTTTGATAATCCGCTGAGGTCTATTCTTACTGATACGCCCATCACAAACCTCACCACATGTCATTGGTAAATCGGCGCGGCTGCGACTTGATAAAGACCTTGCGGCGCGGGCTGCTTTCCGTACCGGTTGGTTCGGAAAGGCGAGCTTTGCCGCTTTGAATGTCTTTTAACAGCGCAATAGCGTCTTCATACCGTTGGCGGACGCCTTCCGGCACGTCAACGTAATAAAGCTTGTAATAGGCAATGTCGCAGGCGGCGTCGGTCAAGATGTCGTGTTTGTTTTGCAGCGGCAGGCGGTAACGCGGGGCAACGTAGCCGTCAATCAATGCCGAAGTGGAAGCCAGCACGGCATTCAGCCGGGTTTCGTCATCCTGCGTCAGGTCGGCAATATCTTCCGCCCGGTAACGCTTCAGCATTTGCTCTTTGTCGGCGTACAGCTGCCCCATGGCGTTATTCTCCCTGGCTTTCTTCAGTTTCATTGCCGGCTGCGGCCTGTTTGAAGGCAGCAACCGCGGCGTCGCGTTCTTCCTTGCGGATGTTCAGCAGACCGGTTTTAGCGGCAATGTCCGGGCATTTGGGCGTAGCCGTCGGGTCGGCCGTCAGCATTTCGGCAACGGCTGCCTGAATTTTGGCCTGGCGTTCTGCCTGGTTTTCCTGTTCGCTTGTTTCTGGACTGGCGGAAGCCTGGGCGGAATTATTTCCGCCCGTTTTTAGACTTTTGTCAGCTTCGGCACGGCCGTGAGCCAGCAGCCAGTCGGCGTATTTGTCGTCAAACTCGGCCACATCTCCCCGTTTAAGCGCTTTGCCGTTATGAAGCAGCGGCCAGTCCTGAAGGATTTTCAACTTTTTCATGGCGGCAACTCCTTAAGCGGCAGAAACCGGCGTTTCAAACAGGAAACCGCACTGTTTAGCGACAATCACCTCTTTGATGGATTCGCCGGAACGAACTTTATAGCCGCCGCGCATGCCCATATTCTCGTCAAAAAATCTTCCGGCCACTTTGTCGCCCATACGGGCGGTCAGGCCGAAAGTCATTCCCTGATTGTTGTCGGCTTCTGAATTGATATGCAACAGGCCGCAATAGTCCTGCCAGCAGGGTTCAAGGCTGGCGGTCTGTCCCTGTTTGGCGACATTGTAACGGCTGTTGCCGATAATGATTTCGGGAATTTCCAACAACTCGGCCAGCTGCTGGCGGGACACAGCGCCCTTGTCTCCGGCAGTGCCGTGTACGGCTTTGAGCAAATTCGGGTTCAGGCGCAGTTTGGTCCAGACATTCATGCTCATGACCAGCGCATTGGGAGAAACCAGCATTTTTTCGATTGCCGGGACAAAAACAGCCAAGGGGTCACAAGAAGCATTGTCAAACTGCGAAGTTCCGGACAAAGTCTGCTTGTTGGCATAGTTGGCAGGATCTTTTACCAGCTTGGCCACCCGCAGTTCGCGTGCAAGCATGCACAGATTGGTTGCGTTTTCAACGGCTCGTCCTTCAGGGTCGTAGTTCTTGGGGGCGTGGTCTTTGTCCCAGTTGGGCACCAGAACATCAAGCGCATGGTCTTCAACTTCGGCCGTGCGTTTAATGGCGCTGAAATCTACAGTTTTAGGCGCAGAAATACGGCCGACCTTGGTGTCAGGGACGCTGAAGCCCTCTTCAAGGGGGAATTCATTATAAGAAAACCGTGCCGATTCAATTGGGGTATAGGGCAGAATTTTATCAGCAATATAATTTGCTTTTTCATTTTTGTAGCCAATCGCAATGGCGGTCAGCTGTTCATCGGGTTCAAAAGCTTGTTTTGGCATGTAAAAACTCCTTATTTTTTCAAAAATTCAATAACGTCACCGGCGACGCCGTCCTGAAGCGCCATTCCGAACACCCGGTCACCGGCTGCGGAAGATTCACCAAAGGTCGGAGCGGTAGCCT
>ERZ780149.2088-NODE-2088-length-19540-cov-10.506287_pt1 | contig 19540 bp, 23 predicted proteins | sample MGYA00511367_ERZ780149 | MGnify/ENA primary metagenome ERZ780149 (study PRJEB29588, sample SAMEA2153852) | human gut metagenome | biome: human gut; feature: human-associated habitat; material: faeces | place: Denmark | collected 2008/2010 ... | reverse complement strand
TTTCAAGTTATCAATCGGAAGGAAATCCGATTTACACAAGATTTTCTATAGGCTCCTAATAAATATGGTTTTGAAGGAACAAAAAAAGGAGATTATGCATCTAACTATGATGAAAATAAAATGGGAAAAAGTACAAAGGCTAAACCTAAAAGTGAAGATGATAGAGAAATGTAGGTGATATTATGGAAGAAAATAAAAATATAATGACCTTAACAGATGAAAATGGTAATAATGTAGACTAGGAGTTATTAGATATAATAGAATTAGAAGGAAAAATATATACAGTATTTTATCTAACTGTCGAAGGAGATACAGAAGTTCTTATTTTAAGAGTAGAAGATTCAGATAATATAGAACAATCAGAATATGTTGTTGAACAAGATGAGAAGATAATAAATAAAGTATTTTCTATATTTAAAGAGAAATACAAAGACGAAATTAAATTTGAAGATTAAAAAAACAAATGATAGGAGAAAAGAAATGGCAGAAGTAAAACCTTTTCAATTTAATATTGATAAGTATGAGGAAACAAAGAATGTATATATAGGAATATTAGATAATTTAGGTGTTAAAAATCCAGAGAAATTCTTACAAGACAAAGTTGCAGAAATTCCTGAAGATAAAAGAAATGGTTTAATGTTTAATAGTATTGTAGCTAGTTTGTTTAAAGATAGTGACGAGAGAAAAAAAGCTGCTGCAAAAGCATTAGAAGGTGCTAAACAAACAAAAGGAATATCACCATATATAGTGGCATATTTAGCAGAAATGTCAGACCAATATATACCATTTGATACTGTATTAACAGCAGGAAAAATGGTAGGAGATGGAAAATCTTTGCAAATGGGTTGTGGAGAAGGAAAAACTGGAGTACTGTCAATGGCAGCATATGCAAAATTACAAGAGGAAGATAAACAAGTTTTTCTTACAAGTTCAACGCCTTTATTAGCAGCAGAGGCTTTAGATAAATTAGTTTTCTATGATAATGTAGGAATGGCTGATAAAGTTACATTAATTACTCCAGATGGAATAGTAAAAGGGAAAATAGATGAAAAGACAGGAAGATTAATGATAGATGACCAAACGGGTAAACCAATAAAAGAAAAAATAGATTTTGAAGGAAAATCAGAAGACGAAATAAAAGCACTTTTAGCTAAAGCATATAAATCACCATTAGTATCTTCTGATAATACTACTTTAATGCAACATGCAATGAAAGGATATTTACCTAAGCCCGCTCCTGGAATAGATAGAGAATTACTTGCAGATGAAGCAGATTTTGTTTTACTAGATTCATATAGACCACTACAGCAAACAGAAGAGTTAACAAAAGCAGAACAAGCCAAAGCATTTGAACAAAGAAGAATAGCTCATGACATATTAAGAGGTGTAATAGATTCAGAAGAATTATATGTTATAGATGATGCAAATCAATATGTCGATTTTACTAATACAGGAAGGGAAAAAATAGTAAATGCAATAAATGAAAGATTTAGTTCAGATGAAAGTATAGATAAAAACCAATTATACGATTATGTATATGATGCTTTAGTAGTAGAAACAGTATATAAAGAAAATAGAGATTATCAAATATTAAACGATGGTAGAAAAATAGTGTCAGAGGATAGAGCATCAGGGGTTAGCATAGATTTACCAGAGGGTATAAAACAAGCACTAGAAATTAAACTTCAATCAGAAGGTAAGTACATAGGGGAAATATCAGAAGAGAAAAGAGTAATAGATACACTTAATGTGCAAAGTTTTTTCAATGAATTTTTTAATGGTACAACACATTTCGTTTCAGGAACATTAGGGATTGATAGTAATGAAATAGTAGGAGAGTTACGAGATAACTTTAATATAGATGTATGGCATGGGGATGTATATGAAATACCACCTCAAAAAGGAAGAAGAAGAGAAGATCAAGGAAAGACAATATTTTCTAGTGAAACTGATAAGAGAAAAGCAATAATTGAAAATGCAATTAAGGAAATTGAAAATGGTAGACCGGTATTAATAGGAACCGTTTCAGAAGAAGAAATAAACGCTTTAAGAGAGGAATTAGAAAGCAGAGAATTGGGAGATAAAGCTCCAAGAGTATTAGAATATACAGCAGCATCAGAAGAAAAATTTAAAGCAGATAAAGAAAAGTTAACATCAGAAGAATTTCATAGTAAATATGGTGTTTCAAAGGAAGAATATAAGGAATATGCTGATTTAATTAAAATAGAATCAGGAAAAAGCAATGTTCTTACATTAGGTACTAGTATTATAGGAAGAGGAACAACTATAAAAACAAGTAAAGAAGTTAATGGTAATGGAGGAATACATGTAATATTAGATGGGTTACATGAAACTAGTTCTAGAAATCAAGAACAATACAAAGCAAGAACAGCTAGAGGAGAGAATAAAGGATCTACAAAAGAGTTTTTTTCAATTGAAGACATTCCAGAAGAGTATAGGGATGCATATGCTGAAGAGTGTAAAGATGGAATAGTTGAAAAAGATAGAGCAGAAGAAATATATAAAGAAGTCTATGGAAAGATAGATGCTAGAACAAGCAATATAAGACACTATGTTGTTGACTTTGTTAATGTAACAAGGGAACAACTAGCACAAGTCGATATACTTGAACTATCAAGCCAGGACAAAGATGAATTAAAATCACTAATAACAGCTCGAGCCTTTTCAATAAAAAATAGAGCATGTGGAGTTTCAGATAAGTTTAAGGACAGAATTGACGAATACAAAAGAGAAATAGAAGCATATACTGAAATGTATGTTGATAAATATATTGTAAAAGAACCTAATTTTAATGAACGACAATGGTTAGAAGAAAATGGTTATGAGGATATTGCAAAAACATATATACCTTTTTCAAAAGAAAGAGAAGAAAAAATATTTACTTTAGCTGGAATAAAAAATCAAGCACAACAAGCTAAGCAAGAAAAAGTAAAAAAAGCAACTAACGAAACTCGAGAAAGTATTCTTGGAGAACAAACAAGACAAATAGAAGTGAAGAAAGAAAAAGATGGAGGCGAAAGAGATGACTGATGAGTATAGAAGAACCTTATGTGATATAGATATAATCATAAATGAGCTTGAAGATAAAGAGAAAAATATGATTCCATCAAAGTTACGAAAGATTATTCATGACAATAAACTAGAGAGCTATCAATCTGAGATAAGAATAGATATACCATTAGAACAACAACAGTTACACCAAGATACTCAGGCTTTCTTAGCTATGTTATATCTGAATTATTGGTGTCAAGATGAAAATGAAAAAAGAGAGTTAAGAATAACATTAGCAGACAATGAAGAAAAGTTTCAAAAGGAATTATCTGAAAAATATGATGTGTATAATATATTCAAAGAAAGACAAGAAAGAACACTAAATAGAAATGAAGAAGAGATAAAAGAAACGCAAGTTACAGTATATAAAGAATCATTATTTAAAAGAATATTAAATAAAATTTTTAGATTTCTAAAAAGGAGATAATATATATGAGTGAGTTAGATATTAGAGAAATAGATTATTATATTAAAGGACTACCGTTAGGAGTCAGGCAGAATATTTTTAGAGGATTGCAAGGCATTGGTAGTATGACTATAAAGTGTCTACTTGAAAAAAATGAAGGATACCCTAAATATAAAAGAATGGGGCTTTCTGATGACAAAATATTAAATCAGATAGAAAGAGCAAAAAAAGAATTTGAAGCTGTTAATAATATAATGATGGAAAATGAAAGATATCCATTGTTTAAAGATGCATCTGATACATATAGGGCTTCAGGAGAGTATGTAGAGCTTTTGATGAAAAGGAAAGAAGAAGAATTAATAAAAAAGTTCGGATGTACATTTGAGGAGTATATACCTAGAATATACAAAAAAAAAATAGATGAACATGTAAAGGATGAAGGATAATAAAAGGGGGGAGATGAGAGTATGGATTCAATAGAAATGAAAATAGCAAAGATTGCTGCAAATAATTGGGAGGCAAAATGAGCCTACAAATTTAGAAGAAGCTAAAAGGAATAACTTGGGGCTCTGAAATAAGTTCTATAAAAGGAATTATATCAGTTTTAGGTTTAAATCCTGAACTAGAAAGTAGAATGGTAGAAGAGATATATACAAAAGATAAATTATCAGAAGATATTTCAAAAGAAATTCAAAGCAAAATATATAGGGGAGCATTAGATAAGAATAGTAGTCCAGCAATAGTTAATATGCTATCTGTTGTACATGATGAGTGGGTAAGAAACAATCCAAACAATTTTTTAAGAGTAAATAAAGATGAAAATTGACAAGATAAACCAAGAAATAAGGAATATCAATTTGTCCCATTACAAATGTTAAGTTGGAAAGAGGCAAAAAGTGATTTGCTTTTCTTAAAACCTATTAGATGGAATTATGGATGATAGACATGAAGTGTACCAAAATGATATACAAGAATATGGTTTAGATGAAGGAATGGATTCAAGACTTGGGGGCGGATCTTATAGCAGAATAAGTGAATATAATAGACAAGCCGAAAAAGAGGTTAAATTTGCTAAGCAGTTGGGGGAACCTAAAAAAGGAAAAATTTAATTTGGATATACAAGTAATGGTGAAAAAATACCAGGAGATATTGAAGTTACTTATACTGAACTAAAAAAGGCTTCTTTAAACAAAGAATCAATGGGATGACAAGAACTTCAATTAGATAAGAAAGGAAAAGTAACTGCAAAAGATATAGCAAAAGCAGATCAAGAACAAAGTTTAACAACAACAGAAGTTGGAGGAATAAGAGGATTTATTAAGAAATTACTTGATAAATTTAAAGGTATGGGTGAAAAATAATGGTTGATTATAACAAAAGATTAGTTGAAGTTGATGTGATACTAAATCATTTATCAGAATCAGATTATAATAAGATACCAGAAGATGTATTGCAACTTATAAAAGATAATATGGATAAGGAATATACATGGGTATTTGATGAATCAAAGCCACTTAAAGAACAAAATGTAAGTAGAGATACAATAGCATTTTTATCATATATAAATATGGAATATTTGTTAAATGATAAGCAAAAAGAATATATGCAAAAACTTCATGAAATTAATGAACAAGAAAAACGTAAAGAAGAATATTCAAATGATGTTAAATATGATTATAGTGAACTATTTAAAAGAAACAATAAAACAGAAGATTTAGGACAAATAACGGAAAAAGAACAAACTTCATTAGTTGTATATGAAGAAGGATTCTTTACAAAAATGATTAATAAGATAAAAAGCTTTTTTAGAAGGTAAGTATTAAATGCTTACCTTATATATCAAAAGTTTTAAAAGGACATCCTAATTATGAAAAAGAGAAGGAAAGAAGAAGTGAAATAAGATATAAAGATTATCTTGATAGGAAAAAGACAGCTAGACACTTAAGAGCAGAAGTTTTGAAAGGAAAAGAAGATTACGAGCTAGAGTATTTAAGACATTTACAATGGCAACATTCAATAGAAATGTCAAGAAGATACTTAAGTTAGTTATGTTCAAAATACTGTTCCAAAAAATCGACTAAAAGCAAGCATTTATTTTAAGAGTAAATGACTTGCTTTTTAGTATGCCTAAAAAAGTTCATATTTTAATATGAAAAGAATATTTTTTAGAGAGGTGGTGCACTTGTATGTAGAAAACAATAATATTGAGAAACCTAAAAAGAGAATGGATAAATTACCATTTGCAGTATTTATAAGTCCACGAAAAGATAAAGAAAATACTGCAGATTATAAAGAAATATTTACAGAGATAATCTCTGTTAGAATAAAGGAAAAATATAAATAAAAACAAGAACAGAATTTCGCAAAAGTATTGGAAATTATAAAAAAATATGGTATATAATAAAAAGAAAGATATGAAATATTGATAATGGAGGAATTAAATGAAAAAAAATGAAAATAATATAATAATTTATCAAGATGAAGATGGCATCACAAAAGTTTCTGTAAAATTTAGTGATGAAGATATATGGTTAACACAAAATCAAATTGCTGAAATATATAAAACAACTAAACAAAATATAAGTTCACATATAAGTAATATATATAGAGATAAAGAGTTAGATATGATAATAGCATTAGGATACAGAGTGCAGTCACAAGTTGCAACAAGATTCAGAATATGGGCAACTCAAAGATTGCACGAATATATGCAACATCAATAGATTATGATCCACGTTCTGATTTAACTAAAAAATTTTTTGCAACAGTACAGAATAAACTTCATTTTGCAGTACATGAACACACAGCAGCAGAGATAATATATGAAAGAGTAGATAATGAAAAGCCATTTGTTGGTATGACCAACTTTAAAGGAGATTATGTAACAGTTGATGATGTAAAGATTGCTAAAAACTATCTTTCAGAAATTGAATTGCAAAGATTAAATTTATTAGTTTCACAATTCTTAGATTTTGCAGAATTTCAAGCATTAGAGCAACGAGCAATGACAATGAATGATTGGATAGCTGAATTAGATAATCAAATAGTACAAAATAAAAGAAAACTTTTTGAAGGCAAAGGGAGAATATCTCATCAGGAGGCAATAGAAAAAGCAGAAAGAGAATTTGAAATATATAGAGATAGAGAAATGAAACAATTAGAAAGCGATTTTGATAAGATGGTTAAAATGTTAAAAGATAATAATAAAGATAATTAATTAAACTGTTACAGATTGTAACGACTTTAAAAGCTAATTGAAATGTCTAGTAATGCTAGACATTATAACAATAGAAAGTTCTAAAACTTCGAGTTGAACCTTGAAATTTTAGAACTTTTATCATATAATAGCAACAATAAAATATAGCATAAAAGAAAAAGTTATTGATACATTTTAAAGACGGAGGTGTGCTATGCAAAAATCTAATGCAGAAAAAAGAGTTGTAATCTATTGTAGAGAGAGTAGAGATGACTGTGGAGAAAACTATGAAAGAATCGAAACACAAAGAGATTTACTTGTAAAATATTGCAAAAGTCATGGATATACTAATATAGTTGATATTATAATGGATGATGACAAAAGTGGTACGGATTTCAGTAGGTTTGATGATATTAGAAATAGAGCAAAGAACAAAGAAATAGATGTAATTGTTTTTAAAAATTCTGCAAGACTTGGAAGAAATCAAAAAGAAGCATTAGGTTTTGTAGAATACCTAGAAGAAAAAAGTGTAGAGATAATATTTGAAGATGAACAATACAATGAGGAAATGTTTGGATTATATGCTTGGTTTAATGAAAGAAGAGCAAGAGATGACAGTAAAAATATAAGAAGAAATTTAAGACATAAAATCGAAGAAGGAGATTTACTTGTTAAAGCAATATATGGTTATGAAAAAGATGGAAAACAATTAGTTATAAATGATGAAACAGCACCAGTAGTTCAAGAAATATTTGAGTTATATTCTAAAAGTTGGGGATATCAAAAAATTGCAACCTACTTAAATAAAAAAGGAATACCAACACCATCTCAAAGTAGAAATTTTGTAAATGCGAAACAAACAGCATATTGGAAAGCACAGCATATTGTAAGAATATTAGATGATAGAAGATATGCAGGAACCTATGTTGGAGGATACACTGAAAAATTAAGTTTTAAATCTAAAAAAACAAGAGTAAAGCCAGAAGAGGAATGGACTATAATAGAAAATCATCATGAACCTATTATTGATAAAAAACTATTTGAAAAAGTTCAAAAAATTAGAAAGAAAAGAAAAAAAGAAAGTGATAAAATAAATAATGGTTTTAAATATGTAGATACAGACAACAACTTATATTCAGGACTTTTATATTGTGGAAAATGTGGAACTCCAATGTATAAAAGAAAGGGGAATACTGGAACGAGAAAAAGACCAGATAGTTATTTATGCAAAAAGTATAGTAATGAAGGTGCAATAAAAGATATAAGACCAAATTATGGGTGTAAACCACACAGGATAAGAATAGAATATTTAGACAAAATTTTAAATGCATATATAGATAATTTAGTAAGTAATCCTGAATTTAAAAATTTTGTTATGGACAATGTAAAAGCAATTTCTACAAATAAAGCAACACTAGAAAAAGAGTTAAACAAATCTAAACAAACATTGGAAAAGCTAGAAAAACAATTTAAACAAGTATATGAAGATAAGCTAAATGATTTAATTCCAGAATTTATATATAAAGATAAAAAACAGGAATTAGAAAAGAAGATACAATATGAAAAAGAAAAATTGCAAGAAGCGGAAGGTAAATTCAATAAACTAAACAAATTAGAAGATAAAGAAGATTTAATATTTAAAGCAATAGATGATATAAAGAAAAATGGGTTAACAAAAGAAGAATTATCAAGACTATTTGATAAAATAGTAGTATTTGATAAACACGAAATAACAAAAGAACAAAAGGACTTGTACAACTTAAACGATATGATGTATAATGAGTTATACGAAAATGGAGGTCTAGCCTTCCACTTAAAATTTATGTACCCACAAACTATCACAAACAGGTGGATGTGATATTGGAACAAGACCTATAGATTTACATTTAGCAGCTTTTAAAAAATTGGGAGTAAATATTTCAGAAGATAGTGGATTTATTACATGTAAATGTGATAAAATAATAGGCACAAATATAGACTTAGATTTCCCAAGCGTTGGTGCAACCGAAAATATAATACTTGCAAGTGTTTACGCAGATGGTATAACTAAGATTTCTAATGCTGCTATGGAACCAGAAATAGTGGATTTAGCAAAATTTTTAAATAAAATGGGTGCTAAAATAGAAGGAGCAGGCACAAACATAATTAAAATAACAGGTGTAGAAAAATTAAAGGATGTGTCATATTCCATAATGCCAGATAGAATAGAGGCAGGCACGCTATTATGTGCAGTTGCTATAACTGGTGGAAAAGTTAAACTAAATAAAGTAATTCCAGAACATATAAATCAAATTTTAAACAAACTAGAACAAACAGGTTGCGAAATAAAGATAGAGAATAAATGTGTTTGTTTAAAAGCACCTAAAAAAATCAAAGCTGTTGATATAAAAACAATGCCATATCCGGGATTTCCGACAGATATGCAATCTGTTTTTGCAAGTATACTAACAATTGCAAAGGGAAATTCTGTTATAGTGGAAAATATATTTGAAAATAGATACAAATATGTAAGTGAGTTAAAACGAATGGGGGCCAAGATAACAGTAGAAGGAAGAATTGCTGTAATAAAGGGATGCAAAAAATTATCAGGAGCTACTGTAGAAAGCACAGATTTAAGAGGTGGAGCAGCATTAGTTGTAGCAGGTCTAGTTGCAAAAGGAACGACAACAGTTAATAAAATAGGATATATTTTAAGAGGATATGAAGGCTTGGATAAAAAATTGAACAAGTTAGGTGCAAAAATAACAATAAAAGAAGAAAAGGAATAGAGAGGAAGGAAAGGGCAAATGACAAAGAAATCAAAAGAAGACATACATTATAAAAAAAATAAAGCCAACAAAAAAACAAAGTCAAATAATGTAAGTGCTAGAAATAAAAACAACGAATTATTTGACTTCGATAAAGAAATTGTTATAGGTATGCCCAGAATTTCAGATGATAAGGAGAAAAACAAAAAAAATAAAAAAACAAGTGTGAACACTAACAAAAATAAGCAAAACGCCAAGAAGAAGCTTACTAAACAACAACAAATGGCAATAAAAAAGAAAAAAGCAATTTTGAAGATAGTAAAAGTATTAACTCTAATTATAGTAATTATAGGAGTAAGCATATATGTTGCCTTGTCTCCATTATTTAATATCAAAGAGATAAATGTTACAGGAAACAGCAAACTAAGTAAAGAGGAAATAATAAGCTTATCTGAATTAAAAACAGATGAAAATACTTTTAAAGTATCAAAGAAGAATATAAAAAATAAAGTAAAGGCAAATGCATATATAGAAAATGTAAAAATAAGAAGGAAATTGCCAGATAAAGTAGAAATTATAGTAGTAGAAAGAGTAGCGACTTATATGATACCATTTGCCAATAGCTACATATATATAAATAACCAAGGATACATGTTAGAAATAACAAGCCAAAAAGCAGAGATGCCTGCTATAGTAGGCATTTCTACACCAGAGGAAGAACTACATGAAGGGCAAAGGCTAATAAGTGAGGATTTGGTAAAATTAGGAGAAGTGTTACAAATAATGGAATCAGCAAATGCAAACGAGCTAGTAGACTTAATAACCAAAATTGATATTTCAAATAGACAAGATTATATACTTACTTTGGAAAAAGAAAAAAAAGCTATACATTTGGGGGATGTTTCAAATTTAAGTACTAAAATGGCATATGTGAAAAAGATATTAAACGATGAAAAAGGAGTAGAAGGCGAAATCCTTGTAAACACGGATTTGACCAATAAAGGTGCAGTGTTTAGAGAAAAAGTATAAAAATGGATGGGAGAGAGAATGAATAAAAAACAAATATCAATTACATTAGGAATAATGTGTTTTATATTGACAATGTCAATAATAGTTCAAATAAAAACAATGAACAACGCTAGCGCAACAGTTGGACAAACACTAACAGAAAATGGATTAAGAGATGAAGTGCTAAAATGGAAAGAAAAATATGATAGTGTATATTCGCAATTAGGACAAGCAGAAAATAGACTAGAAAAAGTAAGAAACATAGCTACACAAGACAGCAGTACATCTAGTGCCAAACAGGAAGAATTAAAAAATAACAATATATTATTAGGATTAACAGATGTAACTGGACCAGGAATGGAAATAATTTTAAAAGATAATACTAACATTTCTTCTGAACTATTAAGTACACAGATATTAGATATGAGCAAATTAGTAGTACATAATACGGATTTAACAGCAATTGTAAACATGTTAAGGCATGCAAATGCAGAAGCAATTTCTATAAATGGACAAAGGATAATTGCAACATCTGCAATTACATGTGAAGGTAGTGTTATTAAAATAAACGGAGAAAAAATAACATCACCGTTTACAATTAAAGCAATAGGTCCTACAGATTTATTTTATGGTTCATTAATGATGCCTGGTGGATACATATATTATATGGAAGAAGACGGAATAATAGTAGAAAAAAAGAGAATGGAAAGTGTTACAATAGAAAAATATAATGGAGTTATAAATCCAAAATATATTAAATCTAAGAGGTGATATATTTGAAGAAAATAAATAAAGAGCAACTTGTAATGGGCATAATAATTGGGTTGGTGTGTATAGTTCTAATTTGTGTTATGTTTGTACAATTTAAAACAGTTGAAGAAACAGATATAACAGCTATAGAAAACATGAAAGAAGATGAACTAAGAACGACATTATCAGAATGGAAAACAAAATATGAAGAAACATATGAAAAATATGAAGAAACTATAGCAACAATAGATGAATATAATAAAAAAATAGAAAGCAGTGAAGAAGCATCTGAACTATTAGACAAAGAATTAGAAAATTCAAATTTAATAGTTGGAAATACAGACATATATGGTGAAGGAATTATAGTTACTTTAACAGATAATAATAATCAAGTAATAGTTGCAGAGGATCTATTAGAACTAATAAATGAATTAAGATATGCTGGTGCAGAAGCAATTTCAATAAATGATGTACGCATAATTAATACTACAGATATTGTAGAAGTAGGTAATACACTTATAATGGTAGGAGGCCAGAGACTATCTTCTCCATATGTGGTAAAAGCGATAGGAAACCAAGCGTATTTATCAAGTATATTAAGCCTAAAAAATAGTGGATTTATAGATAAATATAACAATAGTGGTAAAACAGTTACTTTAGTAGCGAACAAAAAAGTAGAAATTTTAAAATATAATGGTGAGACAGAAATAAAATATATCAAAAAATAATATTTTCCTAAAGTGGAGGGAGAAAACATGATTTTAATAGCAATAATAATAGGTTGTGTTATAGGTGCAATAATAGGTATTTTTATGCCAATAATTCCATATACATATTCAGGATATTTAGCAATAGCAATAATAGCTGCACTAGATTCTGTCTTTGGTGGAATTGTAGCAACATTAAACAAAAACTTTGACCTAAAAATATTTGTATCAGGCTTTTTTGGCAATGCCATACTTTCTATTTTATTAACGTATTTAGGACAAAAATTAAATGTAGATATTTATTTAGCAGCAATTGTTGTTTTTGTTGGAAGAATGTTTAATAACCTTTCTATGACTAGAAGGTATTATATAGAAAAATTTATGAAAAATAGACAAGAAAAGGCTAAAAAAATTTAATAGAAATACATTGCAATTTTATTACGAGAATATTACAAAAATATTACAAATTCTATTGACTTTTGCAGAAAAATGTAATATTCTAAAGACGATATTTAAAACAAATTGGAGGGTTAACTTTGGCAATAGGAGATATAATTGTAGGTATGGACATTGGAACCTCAAAAGTAAGCATAGTTATTGGGGAGGTTAATAATTTTAATCAAATAGAAGTTATATATACAGACAGCCAAAAATGCAGAGGTATAAAAAAAGGAAAAATAATTGATGAAGATGAAATTGTTCTTGCAGTTACAAAATTAATAAAAAATGCAGAAATTGATGCCAACTTAACAATTAATTCGACATACATAACAATTCCAGGGAAATATGTAACAATTGTCCAAAATAGTATATTAAAAGATGCAAAAGATAGATATGCTGGAATATCAATGAAGGATATTTCGGCAAGTATAATGCAAGTTAGTGACATAGATATTCCAGAAGGAAAACAAATAATAGATATAGTTACAGACAGATTTATCCTAGAGAATGGCAGAATTGTACAAGACCCAGTAGGAAGCTTAAGTTCAAGCTTTACGTTAAAAGCTCAAATTATTTTAGCAGATAAAGAGTATATAAAAAAAATAACCAATATTCTAAAAAGAGCATATATAGAAATAGATGGGTTAGTACCAGTAACACTTGCAGAAAGATGTATAGCTCTAGATAGCAACGAATTAGGTGACAATATAATGCTGCTAGATATTGGAGCTGGAAATACAGACATAGGTGTGTTTGAAGGTTCGTCATTTGTTTATACAAATACCATACCTTTAGGAGGAGACAACATTACAAATGATATTGCTTTGGTTCTTGACATATCAGAAGAAGAAGCAGATAAATTAAAAAAACAATATGGCTTGGCGATGAAGTCTTTCATAGATAATGATAATGAAATTTTATTATCTACATGTAAAGATGAAAATAGAAAGATAATTAAAAGTTCTGAATTAATAGAAATTATAGAAGCCAGAATAGAAGAAATTTTTTCTTTAATTAATAAAGATATTACAATGCAAGGTATAAAACAAAGAATCAATAATGTAATACTTACAGGACAAGGAATTACAAATATAAACAAAAGTGATGTTGCTGGTAAAATTGCATTAAATATACCAGTTAAAATTTCAACAGGAAGACTAATAAGTACAGTAAGACCAGAATATAGAACTGCATATGCACTTGTAAGATATATTTCATCAAGGGCATTTGCAAAAAATGTTTCAAGCAGTATAGAAACAAAGTCAAATGAAAATATATTACATTCAATATTAGAAAGAATTAAGGAATTCTTTTATTCATAATAAATTTGTTGTTAATTTAAAAATAAAACAGAACATAAGAGGTCAGGAATAAGAGGTCATAGTAGAAGTCGGAAATCCGATATCAAATATAAGACATCTGAATTTCGACAACTAATATAAAGGAGGAAAATATAATGTTTATGGATGGAAATGATGATAGCGCAATGCTAGATGGGACAGCAACAATTAAAGTAATAGGTATAGGAGGGGCAGGAAATAACGCTGTAAACAGAATGGTTGATTCTGGAATAAAAGGAGTTGAATTTATAGCAGTTAATACAGATAGACAAGCTTTATTACTATCAAAAGCACCTTCCAAAATACAAATAGGTGAAAAAATAACAAGAGGATTAGGTGCAGGTGCTAACCCAGATATAGGAGCGCAAGCAGCAGAAGAAAGTAAAACAGAAATTGCAGAAGCATTACGCGGAGCAGACATGGTATTTGTTACAGCCGGAATGGGAGGAGGAACAGGTACAGGAGCAGCACCTATAGTTGCGGCATGTGCAAAGGAAATGGGAATTTTAACAATAGGTGTTGTTACAAAACCATTTACATTTGAAGGCAAAAAAAGATTATCACAAGCTGAAAGAGGAATAGAAAGCTTAAAGGGAAAAGTTGATACTTTAGTAGTAATTCCAAATGATAAATTATTACAAGTTATAGATAGAAAAACATCAATAGTTGAAGCGTTTAAAATGGCAGACGATGTATTAAGACAAGGTGTTCAAGGTATATCAGATCTAATAGCTATTCCAGGACTTGTAAATTTAGACTTTGCAGATATTAAAACAATAATGTTAAATACAGGTATGGCACACATGGGTATAGGTAGAGCATCTGGTGAAAACAGAGCAGAAGATGCAGCAAAACAAGCTGTGCAAAGTCCAATGTTAGAAACATCAATAGAAGGAGCAAGAGGAGTTATTATAAATATAACAGGTGGAACAAACTTAGGATTACATGAAGTTAATACGGCAGCAGAATTAGTACAAAGAAGTGTAGATCCAGAGGCTAATATTATATTTGGAGCAGTTATAGATGAAAGTCTAGATGAAGATATAGTAATAACAGTAATTGCTACAGGATTTGAAAAAGAGCAGAATTCAATACCAAATATGCCACCAGTTGGAGACATTGTAGACAAAGCATGGGATAGGAAGTTAAACTCTATTCCAACACCTTCAGATAACAATAATTCTCAAAGTGATTTAGACATACCATCATTTCTAAGAAAAAATAAAAAATAAATAACGAAAATTAAAACAAAATGTAGATATTAAAAAAAATACATAAAACATAAAAAGAAATAGTCTTAAAAGGTAGATTATTTCTTTTTTTCTTGCTCACAAAACGACAGATTTTTAATCAGACTAGTTATATAATTTATTAGCAAAAACAAATAAGAGTGAGCGGTGAAAATATGATAGTATATATAGATATTATTTTATTAGAAAATCTATGCATGAATTATATTATTCTTTTTGCAACAGCATATATAATGAAATTAAAAATAAGTCATATAAGATTAGTTGCATCAAGCGGAATAGGTGCAATATATTCAATTATGTTATATATGCAAATATTACCAATATATTCTAATTTGATTATGAAGATAGTGTTATCAATAGTTATGGTTTACATAGCGTATATGCCAAGAAATATTAAAAATATAGTAAAGCAACTAATAATATTTTATTTAATATCTTTTGCTTTTGGTGGTTGTGCATTTGCACTATTATATTTTATAAAACCGGAAAATATAATAATGAAAAATGGAGTCTATATAGGAACATACCCAATAAAAATTGCACTACTAGGAGGGATTGTGGGATTTGTTGTTACATATATAGCATTTAAAATTATAAAAAATAGAGCTTCTAAAAAAGATATTATATATCCGCTAGAAATTAAGATAAATGAGAAAAGTATAAGTATGAATGCTTTGCTAGATACAGGAAATATGTTAAAAGATCCAATAACTTTAATGCCTGTAATAGTAGTTGAAAAAGAAATGCTATATGATTTCTTACCAAAAGAGATATTAAATAACCTTGAAAAGATTATAGGGGGTGACACAAAGGAAGTAACAGAAAAAAATGTGGAGTATATGTCAAAATTTAGAATAATACCATATAACTCAATAGGAAGACAAAATGGACTAATGCTTGGATTTAAAGCAGATAAGGTAAAAATTATAATAGATGATGAGGAAAAAGAAGTTAATAATGCAATAATAGGAATTTTCAATGAGAGTTTTAATAGTAATACATATTCAGCACTTATTAGTTTAGAAATTTTATAAATAGAAGGGAATGATAGTAAGGTGAATCTTTTACAAATCTTAAAGGAAAGTATAAATACTATATATGTAAATTATATAGGGAATGATGAAATAGAAAAAATGCCAATATATTATATAGGAGGCAGTCAAACTTTGCCGCCACCACTTTCACAGGAAGAAGAAGAAACAGTATTAAATTCTTTGGCAAAAGGCGATGAACTGGCAAAAAAAACATTAGTAGAACGAAATTTAAGATTGGTTGTATACATAGCTAAAAAGTTTGAAAATACCGGGGTGGGGCTAGAGGATTTAATCTCAATAGGAACTATAGGATTAATGAAAGCAATAAATACATTTAATACTGATAAGAAAATAAAACTTGCAACATATGCTTCGAGATGTATAGAAAATGAAATACTAATGCATTTAAGAAGAAGCAATAGAATTAAAAGCGAAATTTCAATAGATGAACCATTGAATCAAGACGGAGATGGAAACGAATTATTGTTATTGGATATTTTAGGAACAGATCCAGATGTAACTTCAAGAAGAATGGAAGACGAAGTGGACAGAAAATTATTAAAAGCATCTATGGAAAAGTTGAATAACAGAGAAAAAAATATAATGGAACTTAGATTTGGATTTGTAAGTGGAAATGAAAAGACCCAAAAAGAAGTAGCAGATATGTTGCGGAATATCACAAAGTTATATATCTAGATTAGAAAAGAAGATTATAAATAAAATGAAAAAAGAAATAATGAGTAAAACAGGGTAGGAAATAACAGAAATTATGAGTATAAAATATTGACATTAATTAGATACGTGATAAAATTAATAAAAAAAGAGGTGAACATATGGAACTTAATTTTAGTAATAATTATTATAAAAAACGTGCAATGAACTGCAAGGGATACTCAAATGCTAAAACTGACAAAAATGCAGGAGAAGCATTTTTACTATTGATAAAAGGTGTAAAAAAAGAGGACTTATCATATCTATGTAAAAAAATGCAGGAAAAACTAAGAAAAAATAATATTATTTTGACAGAGGAAGAGTGCTATAAAATAACACAAGAACAATTAAAAGAAGTTCCAATTTTGAAAGACTTCAGTGAGTATTTATTAGATTTAGCATATGAATGCATAGAAGTTGATGGTAGGCATTTAGGAGATAATATAATACCAAATACAAGCATTAATACAAGCTCATGGATTAGCCATTCTTTATATATGGCGAAGGCAGCAGAAAACTTGGCTAAAAAATTAGGAATGAATGCAAAAAAAGCAAAAACATTGGGAGTATTGCATGATTATGGAAGAAAGTTTACACACGATTTTTTCCATGTTATAAAAGGATTTGAAGCATTATGTGATGAAGGGTGGGAAAATGAAGCGAGAGCTACATTGACTCATTCGTTTATAAATGCGGGAAGATGTGCAAATTGTGATCCTGCTGAAGATGGATTTTATATAAACTCCGAAGGTAAACCTTCTTGGGAAGATGGGACAAAAGTAGATGATATAACAGAAGTGTTAGAAAATATGCAATATGATGATTATGATATGATTTTAAATATTGCAGATTTAATTGCAACAGATAAAGGAATTACTAGTCCATATGCAAGAGTAGAAGATATAGCCAAAAGAAAAGTACCTGACCCCAAAAATAGATATTACTTTTTATCAGAATTTACAAATAAATTGATATATGCAATGAAAAAAGGCACAAATGGTAGGTACAATAAAGAAAATGTTAATCCGTTAATGAAACCGGAAGATGTAGTATCAGCATTTAAACAAGTATCATCAGACTTTCAATATTTTTATGGAATTAAAGAAAATCAATTGGAAAGCAATGAAAATGGAGAAATTGGAGATGGAAGATAATAAGCATACTAATACATTGAATTTATAAAAATAGTATACATTATACTTCTTTTGGAAATAATGTAATTGATATTATTTCCAAAGGAGGTTTTTTAATTTGATAAATAAGGTTGAAATCTGTGGAGTAAATACAGCAAAATTGCCAGTTTTATCAAATGAAGAAAAAGAAGCATTATTTATTGAAATAAAAAATGGAGATGAAAAAGCAAGAGAAAAATTTATACATGGTAATTTAAGATTGGTATTAAGTGTAATAAAAAGATTTTATGGAAGAGGAGAAAATGTAGATGATTTATTTCAAGTTGGATGTATTGGACTAATAAAAGCAATAGATAATTTCGATGTTACACTAAATGTACAATTCTCGACATATGCAGTTCCAATGATAGTTGGAGAAATAAGAAGATATTTAAGGGATAATAATTCCATAAGAGTAAGCAGGTCTATAAGAGATTTGGCATACAGAGTATTATCAGCCAAAGAAAAACTAACAAAGCAAAATGAAAAAGAACCTACAATAGAAGAAATAGAAAAAGAATTAAATGTACCAAAAGAAGATATAATAATTAGTATGGATGCAATACAAGAGCCAATATCATTACAAGAACCGGTATATGGAGACAACACAGATAATATATATGTAATGGATCAGATAAGCGATAAAAAAAATACAGATGAACACTGGGCAGACAGTTTAACAATTTCATCAGCAATACAAAAGCTTAATGATAAAGAAAAAATGATAATAAATAAAAGATTTTTTGAAGGAAGAACACAAATGGAAGTAGCAGACGAAATCGGCATATCACAAGCACAAGTATCAAGACTTGAAAAAAACGCAATAGATCACATAAAAAGAATATATAAACAGAACTAATACTATTAATAATAATACAAAAATAAAGAGTTGCTAAGATGTACTAGCAACTTTTTTATTGCATATTAATATATTGTAAATATATTTAAGTAAATAATATGAAGGGAGAAGCAACAAGTGGGTAATAAAGGATTAGATTTTAAACATAAAGAAGTTATAAATATCAAAGATGGAAAAAGATTAGGATTTGTACAGGATGTGTGTGCAGATTTGGAAAGTGGAATGATAACATCAATAATAGTTCCAGGTAATAATAAGATATTGAATATGTTTTCGGGTTCAAATGAAATTGTAATAGAATGGAGCAATATAAAGTGTATAGGAGATGATGTTATATTGGTAGAAATATAAAAATTAAAAAAATCTGAAAAAACAAAAAAATCGACAAAAAAGTGTTGACATTACATCAGGGATATGGTATTATAATTTTAGTGCTTAAACAAATGAAAAACAAGTTATTAAATTAGTAAAAAAGCAAGACTTTTTTAAATAGACAGTACTTACTAATTTATTATTTTGTACTCAAATAAAAAAGTTAAAAAACTTTCAAAAAAGTGTTGACATTTTAAGCACAAAGTAGTAAAATAAAACACGTTACACCGAAAAGGGTAACAACGCAAAAAGAAGTACATTGAAAAGTAAACAATAAACCTTTGAGAAAAGAAACCAATAATAAAGATAGAAGCAAACTATCTATAAAAAAATGGTCAGCAAAATAAAGAGCTAAATAACTCAAAAAAAGATATATGGGTAGCATAGAAATATGCGAAGAATATATACCATTAACAAGAGAGTTTGATCCTGGCTCAGGATAAACGCTGGCGGCGCACATAAGACATGCAAG
>ERZ780149.2086-NODE-2086-length-19549-cov-3.382374_pt1 | contig 19549 bp, 18 predicted proteins | sample MGYA00511367_ERZ780149 | MGnify/ENA primary metagenome ERZ780149 (study PRJEB29588, sample SAMEA2153852) | human gut metagenome | biome: human gut; feature: human-associated habitat; material: faeces | place: Denmark | collected 2008/2010 ... | reverse complement strand
GGGCCGGGACGCTTTCATTCGTCCTGTATCAGGCGCTTGACGGCGCAGGCCTTGTAAAGATCCAACAGTTCCGGCATCTTGTCCACGCGATAGCCCAACAGGTTGGAAATACGATGCGTCCGGTACTTTACCGTGTTTTTGTGGACAAACAGCAGCTCCGCGGTACGGGTCACGCTTTGTTCCCCGTCCAGCAGATAGGTGCAGAGCGTCTCCGTCAGGTTGGGCTCTTCGTTGTCCGTTTGCACAGGCGAAATCGGGCGCAGGCAGGCCTCGATGGCCGCCTCGCCGCCCCGGATGGCCAGGCGGCAATCTTTGGAGAAGCGGATGTCGCCCGAAGTATAGACGCGCCGCCTCGGGTAGATGCGCATGGCGTCGGCAAGGCTCTCGCGGAACCCCAGATAGGCCGTGCGCACGTCGGCCGTGTTTTGCAGGCCCGAACAGCGGCAAAGCACCGCGTCAGGAAGCTCCGCCGTCGCCGTCTTCAAGACCGCGGCGCTCAGCCGCTCCGCCTCCTGCTGGGTCTGCGGCGTTCCAAGAAAGATGAGCAGCCGCCCCCCGTATATATCCATAATCAGCGAGCCGGAAAAGCCCACAAAGCATTCGCGAAACGCCGGCAGCAGCGTCTGGAACCGCTGCTTTGCATCCTCGAGATCCGACTGCACGATCCACATCTCATGCAGCGAAGCCACGTCCACGCGGAAGATCTCGGCCAGGCGGTGCATTTTCAGCGGCTCGTCCTGCAAAATTGCCCGCACCAGCTCGTGGATGGCAATCTCGCCATGGCGGCGGCCCCAGATGTTGATGCAGATGCGCGTGGCGTCCATCACCTGGCCGAGCGTGGCCGCATCGAAGGGCATCCCCGCCTTGATGAGCAGCAGCTCCATCTGTTGCCCGCCGTCGACGCCGATGCTTATGCGATAGATCCGCGCGTCCGGCACAAACGGGCACACCTCGCTGTCTCCCGAACGCGGGAAACGCTGCATCGCCTGAAAGCCTGCCGACACCTCGGCCTCTATGCCGCGGGGCCAGGACACGAGGTTGAGCACGTGGAAGGACGAGTCGCACAGCAGCACGGACGCCGAAATGCGGTCGCTCAGGATTTTGAGGGCCGTATTGACCGTCTGCAGGTGTTTGGGCAGGGTCGAAATGCCGGCGAGCACATCGAGGACCACGGAGCTGCTCTGCATCCGGTCCCGGAAGATGCACTCCATCACGTCGTTGATGACCTCGCCATAGCGCAGCGTGGCCTCTCCCTCCGGCATGACGATCAGCACAAAGTCGAGCGCATCGGCCAGGGCGACGAGCTGCGGATCGATGCGCGGAAGATACACGCCGACGTAAAAGACGATGAGACCGACCTCCCCGCCCTCGGCCAGGCGGCGGATGTTGGCCAGCTGCAGGGCAACGTTATCGGTGCTGTTGAGAAAGCCGGTGATGACGATCTCGCTGCCGAAAAACTGGCCCTGCGGAAACACCTCGTCCACCAGCACGCCCGGATCGGTAGATTCCAGCACCGAGATGCTGGACACCCCCTTGGAAAGGCCCCGCTGCCCGCCGATCACCTTCGCACGGCTGAGCGAAGGGAGCTTCAAAAGCTGCTCTACCGTGACGCTCACGCTCTCGCCTCCCCCGTTTGCAACATCTCCATTTACGGCACACCCCGACAAAATACGGCGCCGCCGTTCCCCCGCATTATAGCAAAGCGCGCCGTCCATATGCAAGAAAAAGCCCGCGTGCGTCCGGCGCCTTGCAGGCGGCAAGATGCGTTCCCTGCCCCCGTATCCTCCCGGCCCAAGCAACACCCGGGCCTGGCGGAGCCCCGGAAACGGCGCAGCGGCCGTTCATCGCCGGAGGAACGCCGCACCTGGGTCGCCAAACCGGGGCTTGCGTTCCCGCGCACGATCAGATAACGTCAGCCGCTCCCCAAAACAATCGCGCGCCGGGAACAGAAACGTTCCCGGCGCTGCTTGTATAACGCCCTTCCCCTTCTGCCGGGGAGGCGCCCCCGTCTTTGCGCAGCCGTCATTGATCTTCGCCGTTCATATATCGCCAGTATGCATCGTTAATCCAATATTTCCCTTGCGCAACCGTGCAGTCCTCTCCCGCCAGTTCCTGCAGGGGAGCGAGGATATCGGTCAACGTGCCGATGCGCATGAGATAGGTGCCATGGGCAATCGTCTGGTCATAGACCTCATAATAGGTGTCGTCCACTTCCACATAGGATTCGTAGGTGGGCTGCCACCAGGAATTATACAGCAGCGCCTTGCCTTCCTCCCCGGAATTCTTTTTGGCAACCTCTTTGATGAGCGCGTCAAATGCCAGCCGGTCCTCCGCATTTGCAAACTCCAGCTCCATGAAATAGCCAATGGTGTTGACGACATAGAAATCCTCCGCCATCTGCACAACCTTATAGGTAGGCGTCGGTTCATCGTCGTCCCATTCCGGCAGGTATTGGTACACGGAAAATTCCGGGTTGACCTGCACCTTGCAGACGATCCCCTCGCTGTTGAGCAATCCGATCACCTGCCGGAGATGCCGAATGTCATCGTGGAAATAGTTGATCGTAAGTTCCGGCAAGAAACGGCCGTCGCGAGAAATATCCACGATATTGAAGCCGGTGGCAACGCCCTCCATCAGGATTTGCACGCCAACGTTGACCAGCGTTTCGTCCTCGCACAGCGATGCCGGGTCATTTGCCGCCATAATGGTATTCCACATGTTCATAATGCGGGCATAGGTTTCCGGGTCATCGGTGTAGCCCATCATGTTTCTCGCAGTACCGTTGTGCGTTGCCACCGCCATCAGGAGCCGCGTGGCCAGCGCAGCATCTACCGCCTCGTTCTTGGCCAGCACTTGTGCGCGCTCCCTGTTTACAAGTCCCGTGTCAAGCGCACAGGCAAAGTCTGCAGCCACCGTCCCCTCGACCTCGAGTCCCTGCAGCGTGGCGTCTATTTTCTCCTGCGTATAGACCGCCGCCAGCTCGGCGAGCCCCGCGCCGGCCACGGCAAGAGACACTGCGCCGTGCCCCTGCAACGCGGCAGCCGCATCCGTGGCAGCAAGCGTTACCGTGCTCTGCACGTGCTGCACCCGTTCCAACGCCGTCACAAACTCCTGCTGCGTCACAGTCTCTGAAAATACAATGTCAAAGTACTGTTTTGCGTAAGCGGCGTTGACTGCGTCGCTGTCCTCGCGCACGGCTGTTCCCAGCGGATCGGGCTGGGTTACGGCGTCCGTTGGCTCAGCCGTCAGGCTCGCGGTGGCCTCCTGCAGCTCTGCCTCCGGCGTCGCGGCCTCTGGGACTGCTGCCGGCGCCGCACAGCCGAACAGCATGGCGAGCAGTAACAGGGAAACCAGGAACACCTTGCATCGTTGTCTTTTCATTTTGCTTCTCCTTCTCTTTGGATTTCACATCGGCAAGGCCCGCTTGCCGTTATGCGTGCGTTTTGCGCATACCATAGCGCGCTCATCCCGCGCAGGAGCTGGGAAGGTCGTGGCCACACGCCGGGAGGCAGCGAACCCTCCGCTTGGCGGCGCGCTGCGCGCTTCTCGCTGCCGCAAGGTATCTCGGGGCCGATGGCGCTTACGGCCTGTTCGCCTGCGGCCATTGGGGGCGGCGGGCCGGGGCCCGCGCCGCGTCAGCGGGGAAATCCGCCTTGGCACAATCGCACGCCCCTTTCCCGGATGCCCGTGTCGCACAATTCATCGGCTTTGGCCGCCCTTTTTCACGTGTCAGCCGCTGCCAGCCGCTTGCATTCGTTCTTTTGCAACCCTTATCGGCGTGTATCCCCAACGGGAATCGAAACATTGGATAGATCAAACGATCGGATGAGACCACTGCATGCCCAGATCCGCATGCCCATGTTATGCACCTATGTGTATATGATTACATGATGTGGATGGATTTGTCAATCACTTCCAGCAAGATTGTCCCTTGTTTCCGCAGGCGGCCGCAAGCGCGCAGGCGCCTCTCAACCCGCCTGTCCGGTTTCGCCTCCGCCCTGCAGCGTGGCGCCGCGTCACCGCCCCCGTCTTCCAGGACGTCCTCGCGCCTCGTAACCAGTCTCCGCCACACCCTGCAAACGCCCTGCCTTCCCACGGAACCACCGGCCTGACGGCGCCGCGATCTGCCCAAGCCTCTGCGCCTGAATACGGCAACCAAGTCCGGCAGGCAGCTTGCGCGGCTTTTTGCCGTCTCGTCATCTGGAAACCGTTTTTTTTGTGTTGACAAGCATACCCCCATCTGCTATCATATGCTTAACATATATGCATAGGTTGATATGCGCATGTTATGAGATATACCTATCCATCTTGTATGCATCCCCCCAGTACGCAACGAAAGGATCACGACGGTGTCCCTTGCATCCCGCACAGAAAAGCTTTGGTAGATCAATCCCGCCCTGTTCGCGGGTGATGTACCCAAATAACAAAAATGGAGGAAGCAAGCAATGAAAAAACGGATCGCACTCTTACTCTCGATCATGATGCTGGTGTCCATGGCGCTGGCATGTACTGCAGCCCCCGATGCGGATGTGTCCCAGCCCGACACTGACCCCGAGCAAAGCGAAGATCCCATTCGCGTGGCTTTGATCGTGAACCAGAAATTCGGCGACATGGGCTCCTGCGACCAGATGCTCGCCGGTCTCGAAAAAGCCCGCGACGATTTTGGCGTGGAAATCAAGGCGCTGGAGTCGGATGGCGTGGCCGCGCATGAGGACGATGTCCGGGCCATGGCGCGCGACGGCTATGACCTGATCATCACCACGTTCCCGAACATGACGCAGGCCACCGTGACCGTGGCGGAGGAATATCCCGACACCAGCTTTGGCTGCATCTACCAGTTTGTAAACAGCGAAGAAACCAGCGTGCCGAACATTTACGACGCGCAGTTCCACGGGCAGGAAGCCATGTATATCCTCGGCGCCATGGCGGCAAAACTGACCAAAACCAATAAAGTCGGCATGATCTGCGGCGCGGAAGAGCCGTCCCCCAACGCCGACGGCAATGCGTTCATGAGCGCCATCAAAACCTACAATCCCGATTGCGAAGTGCAGTTCGCCTATGTCGGCTCCTATGAGGACGTTGCAAAGGCCAAGGAAATTGCCGTTGCCATGATCAATGCCGGATGTGACATCATTCAGACCGACGCCGGCAAGTGCCAGGTGGGCATTATGGAGGCCGCCAAAGATGCCGGCATCCTCGTCTGCGGCGATACCAACGACTATTCTGAAACCTATCCGGAGGGCGTCTACGGGTACTTCGGCGGCGATTTCACAAATTGCGTGTATCTCATGGTCCAGGACTATGTGGAAGGCAATTTCAAAGGCGGCACCACCGGCATCATGAACCTGGCAAACGGATGTTTCTTCCTGACGCCGGAAATGTTTGAAAACTTCAAGACGCTGCGCCCCGACTATGCAGACCTGATGGATGAGGCGATCGCCCTGTACGAAGACCTGTATGCGCAGGTCCTGTCCGGCGAGTTGAGCATCCCCTTCAACACCGAAACCCCCAACTGGGCAAACTATCAATAAATAAGACTGGCACTGTTCCCGCCGGTGGTTGCGTATAGACCATTCGCGCGCCACCGGCCTCCCATTTCTCCCGCCGCGCTTTCGCACCGGGGGCGCGGCGGGCGCACCTTGCTTTTGAACCTGATGTCGAAGCGTACTTTCATCTGCAAGAGGTCTCTTATATGAATCAAAACGCAGTCAAAATGACCAACATCCACAAGGCCTTTCCCGGCATTAAGGCGGTAGATGGCGTAGATCTCACGGTGGAATCCGGCGAGATCCATGGCCTGATCGGCGAAAATGGCGCTGGAAAGTCCACGTTGATGAACATGCTCTATGGCATCCTCCAGCCGGATGAAGGCGAAATTGAGATCAACGGAGAACGACTCGCCATTCACTCCCCGCAGGACGCCATGCAACACGGCATTGGCATGGTTCACCAGCACTTCATGCTCGTTCCTTCCCTGTCCGTACTGCGCAACATCGTGCTGGGCAATCCCAGCCATGATTGTATCTTTATCCGGCAAAAGGCCGCCCGAACAAAGATTGAAGAGATCATGAACCGGTATGGCCTGCAAGTGGACCTGGACGCCAAGGTATATCAGCTTTCCGTTGGGCAAAAACAGCGCGTGGAAATCATCAAGGCCCTGTATCGGGACGTAAAAATCCTCATTCTCGACGAACCCACCGCCGTTTTGACGCCGCAGGAAACGCAGGAACTGATTGCCATCCTGCACAAGCTGAAGGCAGACGGCTGTTCCATCATTTTCATTACGCACAAATTAAAAGAGGTCCTGGCCGTCGCCTCCAAAATCACGGTCATGTGCAAAGGGAAGGTGACCGGCAGGACCGAGGCGGCGCACACTACCGAACGAGACCTGTCCACGATGATGGTAGGACGCGTCGTGAACAACTATCTGCCCCGCCAGCCGTTTGCCCCGGGCGAGGTGGTGCTGCAGGCGGAGCACTTGAGCTGCAACAACGAACGCGGATTGCCGGCAGTCCGGGACATCAGCCTGTCCGTCCGCCGCGGCGAAATCCTCGGGGTCGCCGGTGTGGAAGGCAACGGGCAGACCGAGCTGGTGGAGCTGCTCACCGGCATGCTGCGCTCCAAAACGGGCCGCATCGCCGTGCTGGGAAAAGAGCTTGCACATGCCGACGTGCGCACGCGCAGAAAAAGCGGCATGTCCCATATCCCCGAAGACCGCCTGAAGACCGGCAGCGCCAAGCAATGCTCCATCGCGGATAACATCATTGCCAACCGATATTACTCGGCGCCATTCTCCCGCGGCGGCGTATTGCAATCGGGCCCCATCCGCAATTTTGCATCGCAGCTCGTGGAGGAATACGGCATCCGCGCAGCCGGCATCCAGTATCCGCTCGCCACCCTCTCCGGAGGCAACATGCAAAAGGTCATCCTGTCGCGCGAAATGGAAGTGGACCCCGATATACTCATCGCCGCACAGCCTACGCGCGGCGTCGATATTGGCGCAATCGAATACATTCACGCACAGCTTCTCAAGCTCCGGGATTCCGGCAAGGCCATCCTGCTCGTCTCTGCCGAACTCAGCGAGATATTCGCGCTTTCCGACCGCATTGTCGTGCTGTATGAGGGCGAGATCGTTGGCGAATTCGATCCTGCGTCCACAACAGAAGCGGAACTCGGCCTATATATGACGGGTGCAAAAAACATGTATCGAAAGGCGGGGATTGCCAATGAAGCGTGATTGGACCTATCGGGCCGCAGATCTTCTCAAGAGCCTCGGCAAGAAGCTGCTGCTGATCCTGATTGCGATGCTGATCGCCTCGCTGTTCCTTTTGCTGAGCGGCTATGATTTCTTTACCGTATTTCGCGGCGTTTGGCTGGGGATCACCAGCGATTTTGCCGGCACCGTCCGCTGGATGACGCCGCTGCTGTTTACCTCCGTCGCCGTATGCCTGAGCCAGAAAGCCCGGTTGTTCAACCTGGGCGTGGACGGGCAAATCTATTTGGGCGCGTGCGCCGCCTCCTTTGTGGCCCTGCAGATCAGCGGCCTCCCGCCGCTGGGGACGGTCCTTGTGGCAATTTTAGCCGGCATGCTCGCCGGCCTGATCTACGCAGGGATACCCGCGTTGCTCAAAATCTATGTCGGCGCGGACGAGGTCGTCACCACGCTGCTGATGAACTTCATCGCCGTGCAGTTTACCGAATGGCTGGTGCTTGGGCCGCTCAAGCCGGAGGAAGTCACCGGCACCACGGCTACGGCAAATTTTGCCGAGGAGTTGTGGCTGCCGCGGATCCTGACGCCCTCCCAGGCCAATATCGGGCTGTTCATCGCCCTGTTTTGCGCGGCGCTGCTGGCCTTTGTCATGTACAAAACAACGTTTGGCCACGAGGTGAAAATCGTCGGCGCAAACGAACGATTTGCGAAATATTCCGGCATCAACGTGGTGCGTGTCACGCTTGGCACGATGCTCATCAGCGGCGCCGTCGCCGGCCTTGCCGGTACCGTTGAAGTCATGGGCTCTCTCCACCGCCTGCCAACGGGCTTTAACCAGGATCTCGGCTTTGACGGCATCGTGGTGGCGCTTCTGGCGCAAAACAACCCCATCGGATGCATTGCCGCCGCATTCTTCTTTGCCGCGCTGAAAAACGGCGCGAGCAACATGGAACGAATCAGCGACATTCCTGCCGCCGTCAGCGAGATCGTGCAGGCGCTGGTCATCCTGACCGTCACGGTCACCATCGTCGCGCCAAAGCTGAAATCCTATCTCGCCAGCCGGCGCGCCTTAAGCGCCGCGCTGCAAAACCGGAAAGGAGGGCAGCCCGAATGAACGACATCATTTCCGCTTCGTTCCGCATTGCTACCCCGATCATGCTGGCGGCAGTGGGCGGCCTGCTGTGCTTCCGTGCGGGCGTATTCAACATCGGTCTCGAGGGCTTGATGCTGGTCGGTTCGTTTGCCGGCGTGGCAGGCGTCATCCTGGGCGGCGGCAGCGTCTATGTCGGGTTTCTGGTTGCGATACTTGCCGGCATCCTGATGGCGGCGTTGTTCGCGCTCGCCTCCGTCAAACTGCATGCCAATGAGATCGTCGTCAGCCTTGCCATCAACATGCTGGCCCTGGGCCTAACCTCTTTCCTGCTGCGGGCCATTTTCGACACGACCGGCGCGCTGCGGCCCGACACCATCAACAAATTGACCGAATTTGAGCTCCCTCTGCTCGGGAAACTGATTGGCAAGCAAAGCATCGTAACCTATTTTGCGATCATTGCGATATTTATCGTACACGTTATCATGCGGCATACGCACCTTGGCATTGAAATCCAAAGCGTAGGCGAATCCCCGGAAACTGCTCTGACCTGCGGCATCAGGACAACGCGCATTAAAGTTGCCATGCTCCTGTTGTCCGGTGCGTTCTGCGGGCTGGCCGGCGCGTATCTGTCCACGGTCGTCGTCTCGGAATTCACGGAGAACATGGTATCGGGACGCGGTTTTACGGCTTTCACCGCCGTGGCGTTTGCCAATTCCAATCCCGTTTTGACCTTCCTGGTATCGCTCCTGCTGGGCTTTGCAGATGCTGCCGGCATCCGGCTGGAAATCCAGAGCACGGGCGTTTCGCCCTCCATCGTCAAGATGTTCCCCTATCTGCTGGCGCTGCTGGTCTACACGCTGGGCACCGCCATCCGCAACATCAACATCCGTCGCAAGTCCGGCGGTTGATCTTACCAGAAGTAAAGGAAAGGAGAACTTGTGATGAACTATCAGGACAAAATCGACAACATCGACGCCGTATGTTTTTTCCCCAGGGATTTTGAGGGCTCCCGCCGCTTCTTTGAAGAAGTCTGGGGGCTCAAGCCCAAGAGAATCCAGCCGCCTGTTGCGGAAACCGGGTTTACTACGAATTTCATAGAGTACACGTTGCGTGGCGCGACCATCGCCATCTGGGATCGCAAGGAAGTTTCCGACATTATGGGCGCCGACGCCATTGGCGGCGAGGGCCACAACTACATGACCGCCGTAAAGCTCCCCCGTATGGAAGATGTGGACGAGCTGTATGAAGAATTTACCAAGCGCGGCGTCAAATGCATCAGCAAGCCGCACACCTATAATTTCGGGTCGCGGGCGGCTTATTTCCTCGATCACGAGGAGAACATCTGGGAGTTCTTTGCCTGGTGTGAAGGCGGAGACGGGCCGGCGCTGGTCTGACCTGGATTTGCGCCGATCCATGGAACGATGCATCACAAGGAGGAATGACAATGAGCTACAAAGATAAGATCGACAACATTGAAGCGGTTTGCCTGTTCCCAAAGGACTTTGAGGCCTCCCGCAGGTTTTATGAGGACGTGTTCGGTTTTCGGCCAAAGCGGATCCAAAATGACGGCGTAGATCCCACCGTGGAAAACCCCAACTTTATCGAGTATAAATTCCAGGGCGCCACCTTCGCCCTGTGGTCGCGCGATGCCGTGGCCGACATCATGGGCGAGGACCATTTAAAGCAGCCCGTCATGCCGCACAACTTCATGACTGCCGTGCGTCTCAAGAGTGTGGAGGATGTCGATGTCATCCATCAGGGGTTTATGGAACGCGGCGTCAAATGCCTGCGCGAGCCAAACACCTATCACTTCGGCTCCCGCGCCGCCTACTATCAGGATATCGAGGGAAATATCTGGGAGTTTTATGCCTGGTGTGACGGCAAGGACGGCCCCTCTCTGGTATAGACAACCCAACATCATCACAACGGAAAGGACTTGGAACCATGAGTGAACAATGGAAGAGCAGCAACTATTTCGTAAGCCCCTGCGACTATGCGCCGGAAGCGGTGAAAGATTTCCACTTCCCCAAAAAACTGGAAATCCATGACGTTACGCTGCGCGACGGCGAACAGCAGCCTGGCGTCGCCTTTACCAAAGAGGACAAGGTCGCCATCGCTAAGATGCTTGCAGAAGTCGGCGTCCATCGCATTGAAGCGGGCATGCCGGCCGTGTCCAAATCGGACGCGGACGCATTCCGCGAAATCGTGCGCATGAAACTTGGCAGCAAGATCTTTGCGTTTTCACGTTCGACCGAAAGCGATGTGGAGCTTGCCGCAAGCCTGGGTGTGGACGGCGTCGTCATCGAGATCCCCAGCAACGACGAGCTGGTGGAATTCGGCTTCCGGTGGCCGCTCTCCCGCCCCTTTGAAGCGGTATGCAAGGCCTGTAAGCTGGCGCATGAACGCGGGCTCTATGTGGATCTGTTCCTCATGGATTCTTCCCGCCTGACCGTGGAGCAGTTCGTGGAAAAGGTGCAGGCCGTCAAAAACAACAGCTGGGTCGATTCCTGCAGCATTGTTGACACCCAGGGTACGCTGTCCACCCCTGGCGCCCGCCACATGGTCGGCGAGGCGGTCCGCCTGCTGGACATCCCCGTGGAGGCCCACTTCCACAACGACCTGGGGCTTGGCACGGCCAACGCGCTGGCAGCTTTTGAAGCGGGCGCAAGCGTGCTGCACACCACCCTGCTCGGGCTTGGGCCCCGGGCCGGCCAGGGCGCTACCGAACAGGTCGCCATCGCGTTGAAACTCCTCTATGGCTATGATTGCGGGATCCAGCTGGACAAGCTGTACGAGCTCGGCATCGAGACCGGCCGCCTTGCAGGCGTGCAGATCCCCGGGAACCAGCCCGTCGTAGGCGACAAGGTGTATCTCATTGAAGCCGGTATGCCGGCAACCTGGTGGCCCAACGTCGAAAAGGAACATCCGCTCTCGCTTTACGGGATCCTGCCTTCCGTCATGGGACAGCCGCCGGTCACGATTGTCCTCGGCAAAGGCAGCGGCCATTCCTCCATCCGGTACTGGCTGGACAAGCTGAACCTGCAAATCAAAGACGAGCAGGACGTGGCCAACATCCTTGCCGACGTCAAACAGACCGGCCTGATGAAGAAGCGCGGCCTGACCGAAGAAGAGTTCGTGGAGATTGTGAAAAAGTACCAGTAAACACGGGGTTGTCATGGACTATTATCGTCTGAAGGACAAGTTCGCCATCGTCGGCGTGGGATATACCCCTCAGGGAAAGGTAGGCGGCCGCACGGCGCTCAGCTTCCATTTGGAAGCCTGCGCCAATGCGATTGCCGATGCCGGGCTGAACAAAGATGACATCGACGGGCTGTTTCTCTATCGGCACCTGGAGCCTCTCGGCAGCGATCTCGATGTCAGCGGGTTCCTCGTTGCGCAGCATCTCGGGCTCCATCCGGCCGTGCTCAGCCAGGAAACCTATTGTTATCGCTCGTGGCTCACCCACGCCATCGGCTTGCTGGAAACCGGGGTGTGCCGTTATGTGCTCATCAGCTATGGAGACAACGGCCGCACGCGCAAGCGCGCTTTCGTCAGCGAAGTGCGCGGCGACGAGCCAACCGACGAAAGCGCCGCCTTTGGCGACCTGAGCCTGATGGCAAAGTATGCCATGCTGGCAAGGCGCGCCATGGAGGAGGACGGCACCGGCCCCCACGTCTGGAAGCAGATCGCTTCCTGCCAGCGGCAGTGGGCCTGCCTGAATCCCCGCGCCGCCATGTACGGCAAGCCCATGACGCCCAGCAATTATCTCGCCACGGAATACATGGTGGACCCCTTCCGCATGCTGGACGCCACGATGATCACCGATGGCGGCAGGGCCATAATCCTCACCACGGCGGAGCGGGCAAGGGACCTGCGGCATCCGCCTGTTCTGATCAGCGGGTTTGGCGTCAGCCACCAGGCGACCCTGCCGCTCTATCAGCAGCATGGCGATCGGACGGCCGGCGCCGCTGTCGCATCGCAGCGCGCATTTGAAATGGCAGGCGTCACACGGGACGACATCGACGCCTGCCAGATCTACGACTGCTTCACCTATACCGTCGAAGCGACGATGCGCGACTACGGCTTTTTTGAACCAAAGGAATCTGCGGCGTTTTTTGTGCCGGACCGGATTGGACCTGGCGGAAGCCTGCCCATCAATACGTCCGGCGGATTGCTGTCCGAGGCATATTGCATGGGCCTCACCCCGGTTTCCGAGGCGGTCATGCAGCTGTCCGGCCGGTGTGGCGAGCGACAATTGGGCGTCCTGCCGGGAAGCAAAACGCCCCGCCTGATGCTTTGCAGCGACAATGGCGAAACCTTTCAAAGCCATTTGTGCCTGATTCTGAAAGGAGGATGCTAAGTGGCGACGAAAGGATATCCGACCTATCCCTTTTTGCCGCGCATAACGGAAGACAGCCTTCCGTTTTGGCAGGGCTGTGCGCAGCACGAGCTTCGCTACCAGCGTTGCACGCACTGCGGGAAGCCGCGCATGCCTGCATCGTTCCTGTGCCCGGACTGCCTGTCCCCGGACTTTGTCTGGGAACCCAGCAGTGGCCGAGGAACGCTCTACAGCTTTGTCGTCTTTCACCGGGCGTTCCATCCCGCCCTGGCCGACCGCATTCCCTATGCAGTTGCGGCCGTTGATCTCGACGAAGGCGTACGTTTGTTGACAAACTTGATTGATTTTGATTATGATACGACTATTAAATGTGGAATCGTTGTCGAAGTCGGCTTCGTCGATGCGGGCAACGGCATCGTATTGCCTGTCTTTCACCGCACTTAATGGTCGCAGTATCACAGATCCAATCAATCAAGCAAAAGGGGGCACACAAACTCATGCAAGTGGAACGGGACACCATACTGGCGGAACAGATTGTTCAGTCGATTCTGGAAGATGTAAAGGCCGGGCGCCTGAAACCCGGGGATAAGTTGCCAAGCGAAAAACAGATGCTCGCAATTTATCAGGTGAGCCGCGGTCCCGTCCGTGAAGCGCTCCGCACGCTGCGCATCATGAATGTGATCGACATCAAGCAGGGAAAGGGCGCCTTTGTCACGACGCTCGACTCCGGCCTGCTGCTCGAGCATCTGGAATTTGTGCTGGATCTCGACAAGTCGACGGTTTTTCACCTGTTTGAAGCACGGCGCATCCTGGAACCGGAGATCACGTATCTCGCAACGCTGCGCGCCAGCGACGAGGAGATCAACCAGCTCCGGGCCGTGGCCATGCAGGGCTTTCAGGCGGATATCCTGATCCATGAGATGATCGCCAAAGCGACCCGGAACCCCGTCCTGCTGCGCTATATCACGAGCATTACCTATCTTGGAGAGATGAGCCGCAAGCAGACTTCCGCCGTACCTGGCGTGAAGGAAGCCGCGCATGAACAGCATCTCAAGCTGATAGACGCGATGGCCATGCGCGACCCGGAACTTGCGCGCACCCGGATGAAAGAACATCTGGACTTTGTCATAAACAGCTACAGAAACTACCTCTCAAGCACCAATCCCAGTGCCAGTGCCGACGCCGCTACCGGCGCAAGCGCGCAGCCGGTTGCGGCAAGTTGAGGCTTTCGTCCGATACGGGCGCTGCTCTGGGGTAGAAAGAAAAAAGGAGCGTATCGTCATGAAGGTGTTGCAAATCTCCACCGGATATACCGATGGAAGTGTGGAAAAAGGTCTGATTGAGGCGGCCGGCGGCAGCTACACGCTGATCAGCAGTGAACGCGAGCAGGACATCATCGCTGCCGGGCAGGACGCAACCGTCCTCCTGGTGGCGCTTACGGAAGTTTCAGGGACCGTGATTCGCGCCCTGAAGCAACTCAAGCTCATCGTCCGTGCAGGAATCGGCGTGGATAATATCGATCTCGCCGCCGCAAAAGAGTGCGGCATCCATGTGTGCAATCTTCCGACCTATTGCCACGATGAAGTGGCCGACCATACCGTCGCACTGTTGATGGCGCTCGAACGGCAGCTTCCGGCACAGGTTCGCGATATCCGGGCCGGCAGCTGGAACCCCGTCAGCACATATCGGCCCATCCGCGGCCTGCAGGATGCCGCCGTCGGGTTTGTCGGCTGCGGCGGCATTGCGCAGAAGGTCATGGCGCGGCTCCGGCCCTTTGGCGTTCGGCTCATCGGCTATGACCCCTATCTCCCGGAGGAAAAAGCGTCTGCGCTGGGGCTGACGCTCCTTCCGCTTGAAGCGCTTCTCGCACAGGCGGACTATGTTACGCTTCACGTTCCCCTGACGGCCGAAACGCGCGGCATCCTGAATGCGGCAGCATTTTCGCTCATGAAGCCCACCGCCTGCGTGCTCAACACCGCCCGCGGCCCGCTCATCGACAACGACGCCCTGTTTGACGCCTTAAAGGCCGGCAAGATCCGCGGCGCCGGGCTGGATGTCATCGATGGCGACCTGGAAGGCGCCAAACGCTTTGCCTCTTTTGAGCAGGTGTTGATTACGCCGCACAGCGCCTACTACTCGGAGCGTTCCGACTGGAACATCCGCGCGCAGGCAGGCGAACTCATTGCCAACTACCTCCGCAACGGCACACTCATCAATATCGTCGTATAAGAGGCTCCATCTATGAAGATCCTGATTCTTGGCGGTAATGCTGCGGGAATGAGCGCAGCAGGACGGCTTTTGAGAAGAGCGCCCAAAACGAAGGTCGTGGTCGTGGAAAAGAGCGGCGAGGTCTCCTATGGCGCCTGCGGACTCCCCTATTATGTCGGCGGGCTGAACCAGGACCTGGACCTCATGCGCATTCGCAGTGCGGAGGCTTTCCGGGCGCAGGGCATCGATCTGCGGCTGTTCCATTGCGTCAAAGAAGTCGACTTCTCGCAGCGTGAAGCGGTCATTCAGGCCGCAGACGGCTGTTACCGGGAAGCTTTCGACCAGCTCCTCATCGCAACCGGCTCCTCCGCGATCCTGCCGCCGCTCCCCGGAATTGCCTTGCCGGGCGTGTACACCCTGAAAACGCTCGCCGACGGCGCTGCCTTGCAAGCGGCGCTGGCGCTTGAGGAAAACCGGCAAGTCGCCATCGTCGGCGGCGGCCCGACCGGTATCGGGCGCGATGAGATTGCAAATCATTCACCGGTTCCTTCAGGCTTAGGAGCAAGCCGAGAGCTGGCGGCTGTCTTTCTTCCTGCCTCCTGGCTTTTTCGGTCCGGCGTGTTCTCTCACTCTGCTTCCCGTGGGTGGGAGAACGCCCGGAACGCTGCCGGGCTCTGCCCGGTGCTGCGGCGGAAGAGCTGCGCGAACACGGCGTTTCGCTCCAGCTCGGAGAGGCCATTGAGCGCATAGAAGCTCACAACGGCCAGAAAACGCTCCATACGCCCAAAGGCAGTTATCCGGCGGACGTCGTGATTTTCGCCATCGGCGTGCGCCCCAACACGGCTTTCCTGGCCGGTCCCCCCCTGGACATGCTCCGAAACGGCGCCATCGTAACGAATGCGCAAATGCAGACCAGCGTTGCCGGCGTCTATGCCGCGGGCGATTGCGCCACCGTGATGCACAGGCTCCTGCAAAAGCCCGCCTACCTGCCGCTGGGCACAAACGCCAACAAGCAGGGGCGTTTTGCGGCAGACGCCATGCTGGGCAGGCCCTATGCCGGGTATCGCGGCGCGTTGGGCACCGCCATGCTCCGCTGCGTGCAGCTCGAACTGGCCAAGACCGGCCTTACGGAATCCGAGGCCCGGCAAGCCGGGATTGACGCCGCAAGCGTTACCGTAACAGCCCCTTCCCACGCACCCTATTACACGCAGCCGCTTCCCATCCCCATTACGATCAAACTGTGTTTCAAACGGGGCGACGGGCAGCTGCTTGGCGCGCAGCTCATGGGCCGCGGCGAAAGCGCGCAGCGGATCAACGTCTTTGCCTGCGCCATCGACGGAGGCATGACCACGGCACAGCTCGGCGCGGCCGATCTGGGCTATGCGCCCCCCTTCTCTTCCGTATGGGACGCCATACACATTGCAGCGAATGCTGCCAAACCATAACACACGAATGGAGGTTTCAACATGAGCATCTATCTGAACGGTTACCAGACGCAACCAGAGGACCGGAAACCCGTCGAAATCCACAACCCGGCAAACGGGGAACTCGTCGGCACCATTTACAAAGCCGTCAGCGGCGATGGCGCGCGCATCCTGGAAACTGCGAAAAAGGGCTTCGCCGTCTGGAGCGCCATGCCCATGCACCAGCGTACGGATATCCTCATGCGCTACGTCGCGCTGCTCGGGGAAAACAAGGACCGTCTTGGGCTCCTGCTCAGCCGTGAAATGGGCAAAATCTACGGGGAAGCCATGGGCGAAGCCGTTGGCACCGCCAACATTTCCAAAGGCTTTATCCAGCGCGCCAACCACCTGTATGGCAAGGTCATCAACGACAATCAACCCGGCCTGGAAGGCGATCTCATCTTCACCCGCCGCGAGCCGCTGGGCGTGATCCTCTGCGTGGTACCATTCAACTTCCCGCTGGAGCTGTATGCCCACAAGATCATCCCTGCGCTCATCATGGGCAATGCCGTCATCATCAAAGTGCCGTCCTCCAATCCACTGGCCCTGACGGAGATGACAAAGCTGCTGGTAGAAGCAGGCGTCCCCGCGGAAGCCGCGCAAGTCGTCTATGCCGACCGCACGTTTGCCACGGAAGAGCTCATCAAAACGGACGGCATCCAGGCAGTCTCCATTACAGGCTCCACGGCCGCGGGCATTGCCGTCCAGCGCGACAGCGCCCCCTACCTGCACAAGGTCTTTCTGGAACTCGGCGGCAACGATGCGCTGATCATCTGCGAAGACGCGGACATCGACTATGCCGTAGAACAGATCTACTGGGGCCGCGTGTTTAACGTGGGGCAGACCTGCTGCGCCAGCAAACGGTTCCTCGTTCATCGGAGCATCCACGATGAACTGGTCAAGCGCCTGTGCGCCCGGTTGGATGCCGTGCGCCGCGGCGACCCCACCGACCCGGCCACCGAATATGGTTGCATGCACTCTGCCGCAGCAGCAAAAACGGTCATGGAGCAGATTGCACAGCTGAAGGCGCAGGGCGCCGTCTGCGTCTACGGCGGCACGCTCAAAAACGAAACGTTCCTCGAGCCGACCGTCTTTACCCATGTCACCCGCGATATGGATGTCGCCAAAGACCTGGAAATCTTTGGGCCGGTCATCCCGATCATTGCGTTTGACACCATAGAAGAAGCCATCGACATCGCCAACCAGACCAAATATGGCCTGTCTGCCGGCATTGTGTCCAACAACTATGCGCAAGCCATTCGGATGGCCACAAAACTCCAGGCCGGCGCAGTCGTCACCAATGCCACGGGCAACTATCGCCATCTGGATCAGCCGTTTGGCGGCTTCAAAAAATCCGGCATCGGGCGGGAAGGCGTCAGCGCCACCCTCGAAGAGTTTAGCCAGGAAAAAACCTACATCGTTCGCGGCGTGCTGTAACACGCCTCAACTTTCCAGACGCATCCTCGAACAACGCACCGAAGGCGCCTTCCCACCGGAAGCGCCTTCGGCGTTTCGTTTCATCTTCCAAACGGTGGCGCAACAGAACGGCTCCCAAGCGGACAGCTGACACATGCAAGGGCAATTGCGGGCTGCCGTCGGGCGCCTTTTCCGGCGTCCGGCAGCAGCCCGACAAGCGCAGCATCCTCGGCAGCCACGCCTTCAACCGCACAGCAGCGCAAGGAACGCCGGCCACGTCAGGCCCGACACATAGGCGGAGAGGTCCACGTCGGCAAGGGACTGCAGGTCCTCCGGCGTCAGGCGCTTGCCGCGCAGCATGGCTTCCAGCGACGCAAGCGGAAACCGGCCGAAAAAATCGCCGTAGATCCGGATGTCTTCGATCACGCCCTGCGACAGCTGCAGCTGCAGCGACACCTCGCCAAATGCAAAGCGGCGTTTCTTCTCCACGTCGCAGCGCGGCGATTGGCCATAGTTCCACGCCCAGGTCGCATATTTCTCGTCCCGCAGCCGGCGGATCTCCTGCCGATCCGCCGGCAGGAGCGTTGCAAAGGACGGATCTCCCGCCGCAAATACCTGCTCCAGCAGGACAGCCTTGAACCTGTCCATGGAGATCGGCGCCTGCAGGTGCTCGTTGATGGAGGTAACCCGGCTGCGAACGGACTTGATGCTCTTAGACGCAATCTTGTCCGTTCCCGGGCGCAGCGCCCGCGCCAGCGTCCCGGCGTCGCAGTCCAGCAGAATGCAGCCATGGTGCAGCAGCCGCCCGTCGCGCACATACTGCGCGCTGCCGGAAATCTTTTTCCCGTCGATCGTCACATCGTTCCTGCCGGTGCACTGCGCCTGCACGCCGAGCTGCCGCAGTGCGGTCGACTCGCGGCCTGGCGCGCAAGTCGCTCTGTAAAATTACTAAATAAAAACGGCAAGCGAGGCGCGCCCCGCTTGTCATGCGCGCCAATCCATTGTAAAATAAGGCGCCGCCTGTCATTTTGGCCGGCGGCGCCTGTCACCTGGATACAAACATCTGCCATTTGATTTGGAAAGGGGGCGTTGTCATGAAATGGAATCGTGTGTGGAGGGTGCACGCTTTCTAACCCTCCAGATCATTTTTTGGAGGTAACCAGATGGAACACCAGATTTCTATCCGCGAAGCAGCCGCGCCGGGCGACATCGAAGCCTTTTGGGCGCAGACCGCCATCTATTTTGAACGGGACATCTATACGGACCCGAAACTGCAGGACAAGCGGGCGTTTATGAGCGATGCGGCATACCGGGCACACATGCAGCGCATACACGACCGCCCGCAGGACCGGTGCTACTATCTCTTTTTCTGCCGGGACGGGCGGGACATCGGCTTTGCCATGCCGGTGATCTACACCTCTGAGGACGGCAAGTGTTTCATTGCGGAGTTCTGCGTCTACCCGGCGTTCCGCGGGCAGGGGACCGGCCGGGCGTGCGCAAGGGCCCTGCTGGACTGGGCGGCCGCGCACGGCGCGCGCTATGCGGAGCTGGGATACGGAAACGACGACAGGCGGCGCCGCTTCTGGAAGAGCGTCGGCTTTGTGGAAAACGGCGTGGACGAATGGGGCGAACCGCTGCTGCTCCTGCCCCCGGACGCAACCGTGCCCATCGCCGTTGCCGTGCTGGCCGAGCCCGAAAACTGGCAGCTCAAAAAGCTGGAAAACAGCTTCCTCGACATCGTCATCAACGAGTCCGACCGCATGACCCACATCGTGCAGGACCTGCTCACGCTCTCGCGGCTCGACAGCGGGCGAAGCGAG
>ERZ780149.2079-NODE-2079-length-19580-cov-4.327017_pt1 | contig 19580 bp, 22 predicted proteins | sample MGYA00511367_ERZ780149 | MGnify/ENA primary metagenome ERZ780149 (study PRJEB29588, sample SAMEA2153852) | human gut metagenome | biome: human gut; feature: human-associated habitat; material: faeces | place: Denmark | collected 2008/2010 ... | reverse complement strand
GTGTTTAGTTGTTAATTTAATAATTTCATATTCATAAGGGCAACTTAATGGTTATTAAGTTATTTTTTATTAAATTGTTTACTATTTTCTATTAATTATTTGTTATGTTTTTTGTTTATATATGTTTCAATGCCTGCAATAAGAAAATACATTAAACTTGCACAAATGCACAGAACTACAATTGCAGCCATAACTAAGTCAAGTTTAAACACTTGCCCGCCATAAACAATTAAATATCCTAAGCCTGCACTGCTGTTTAGATATTCTCCCATGATTACTCCAACCCAACTAAGTCCAACATTAATTTTTAGAACTGAAATTATGTTAGGAAGGTTTGACGGAAGAATAAGTTTAAACAAAATTTGAAAAGTGTTTGCACCCATTGTTTTTAAAAGTTTAACCTTTTCTTCACTAACGGTTAAAAATCCATTTAAAATTGAAATTGTTGTAACAACAACGCAAATTAAAATCCCCATGGTAATGGTGGCTTTAATGCCAGCGCCAACCCAAACAATAATAAGAGGGCCAAGGGCAATTTTGGGTAATGAATTTAAAACAACTAAATAGGGTTCAAGAACCTTTCTTACAGGGGGAATAAGAAATAAAATAACAGCAACCACAAATCCAACCACGGTGCTAATTAAAAAGGCAATAAGGGTTTCATAAACAGTAACCCATGTGTGCATAAACAAATTGCCTGTTGCAAGAAGTTCACCAAGGGCTGAGATTATTCGTGATGGGCTGCTTGTTATAAATGGGTCAACAATTCCTGCGTTTGCAACAATTTCCCATAACGCAAATATTGCAATTAAAAGTAATATTCTTGAAGTGTGAACTCCAAAAATGCCTAGTCTTAATTTTCGTAAGAATTTTTTGTGCTCGGTTGAATAAATTTTTTTCATGTAAGTTCCTCCCAAATTTCGTTGAAATAAAGGTGGAACTTCTCATCTTTTCGGCGTTCAAACGGGGTAAGAGATTTATCAAAATCAAGTTCAATAATTTTTTTAACTTTTGCAGGTCTGCTGGTTAAAACTATTACTTTGTCAGACATAGCAATGGCTTCTGAAATATCATGAGTAACAAGAATTGCCGTTTTCTTTTCGCTTTTAATAATTTCATAAACATTATCCTGCACATTAAGCCTTGTTTGATAATCAAGGGCTGAAAAAGGTTCGTCAAGAAGCAGAATTTCAGGGTCGGTTGCAAGAGTTCTTATAAGCGCAACTCGTTGCCTCATTCCACCAGAAAGTTGGTTAGGGTGGTATTTTTTAAATTCACTTAAACCATATTTTTCAAGCAGGGCATTCACTTTTTCTTGATTTTCTTTTGTGTTTTTGTGTTGAATGGTAAGGCCAATTGTAACATTTTTGTAAATATTTAACCATTCAAACAGATTATCTCGTTGAAACATATAACCAACTCTTGTGGTGGGTTTTGTGATTTTTTCTCCTTTTAATTCAATCTCTCCACTTGTGGGTTTTAAAATTCCAGCCACAAGACTTAAAATTGTTGTTTTGCCACAACCACTAGGGCCAACAAGACTGATAAATTCACTTTCACCTACCCCAAAAGTTAAGTCTCGAAGCGCCAAGGTTTCATTTTGCTTGGTGTGATAAGTTAGGCTAATATCTTTTAGTGTAAGTATTGTGTTCATAATTTTCTCCTTTGAATTTTAAATTGAAAGTGCAAAACTATTGTCAACAACATCACTGAAGTTTACAACTGCATCTTCACTAAGAGTTCCTGAATGTCTTAAAACTTCAAGAAGTCTTCTGTAACTTGCTTCTGTCATTGCTGGGGTTGCCATCCATGCGTCAATTGATTTGTAACTTGCAACTGCAATTGCAAGAGACTCTTTGGTTGAACCATCAAATGAAGGCAAAAGCGCCTCTGCAACTTCGTCATCTGAACTTGTCATAATGAAGTTATATGCCTTTTCAATTGCTCTTAAAAACCCTTTAATTTTATCTGGATTTTTGCTCATGAAGTTTCTTGATGCCATGAAAACTGTGTAAGGAATTTCACCGCTATATTCACCAACAGACCCAACAATATATCCAAGACCAGCGTTTTGGTATTCGGTTGCTGTTGGCTCAAACATTGTGCAGAAATCTCCTTTGCCACCTTGGAAGGTTGGAACCATTGCACCAAATGCAGTTTCAAGGTCAAGCGTTATGTTTGTTCCGTTATATAAAGAGTTTTGGTTGCACAACCATTCAAAAGTCATGGCAGGCATTCCGCCACGCCTTCCTGCAATTACAGTTTTGTTTTCAAGGCTTGTTTTCCAATCAAAATTGTCAATTTTTGTTCTTGAAACCAAAAAAGACCCATCTCTTTTTGTAAGCTGACCAAAAATCATTGGGTGGTTGGTTGAGCCCTCAGCGTGAACATACACAACTGTTTCAGGACCAAGCAGGGCAACATCGGCATTGCCTGAAAGCAGGGCAGCCATGCTAACATCGCTTCCTTGACCACTGTTAAGCTCAATTTTTATTCCTTCTTCTTCCATATAGCCTTTATTTATTGCAACATATAAAGGCGCGTAAAAAACACTGTGAGTAACTTCGTTTAGTCTTATTGTGTCTTTACTGCTTTTACAGCCAACTAAACAAATTGAAAATACCATAAGAATTGATAGAAAAATGGTAACGATTTTTTTCACTTTTTTTGTTAACCTCCTTTTTAGTATTAACACTTCATTTTATGAAAAAAGGGTGGTGCAGGGTGAATAAGTGAAGGGCAGAGCGTAAAAAGAAGATAACAAGGCAGATAGTATTAACAGAGTTTAGGTTTTTGGGTTTTAGCGTGGGGTTTGTTTTAGATTTTTTATCAGGTTAAGTGGCTTTTATTAAAAAATGGTTTTATTTTTAAAGAAAAGATAGCAAAATTAAAATTTTTATTTGGTTTTATTTATTGATTATTATTGATTTTGGGTGAAATTTTTGTATAATTATATATATTTTCAGTTAGTTAGGAGAACAAATGGCAAAACTGATTTTTAGAATTATTGCGTTAGTTGTGCTTGTGGTTGGGTTTGTTTTGGTTATTGGGGCAAAAGTGTTTGTGCCTGAGCATAAATACAAAGCAGAGGAGCGGGAACGCAGAGCACTTAAAATTAGGATTATTGGCTTTATTGTGTGTGCGTTTTCGGCGTTAATATTTTTAGTTGTTAGTTTGTTTTAAGGAGAAAAAGATGTTAGATAAGAAATATAATTTTAGTGAAGTTGAACCAAAGTGGCAAAAATTTTGGCAAGAAAATGGGGTTTACAAGTTTGATGAAAATTCAAACAAACCTTCATTTTCAATTGACACTCCGCCACCAACTGTTAGTGGTGAACTTCACATTGGGCACATTTCGGGTTTCAGCCAAGCAGACATGATTGCAAGGTTTGAACGCATGCAAGGGAAAAACCTGTTTTATCCAATTGGGTTTGATAATAATGGGCTTCCAACTGAATTGTTGGTTGAAAAGAAAAAGGGAATCAGGGCTCACACCATGCCAAGGGAAGAGTTTACTAAAATTGCCCTTGATTTAGTAAGTGAATATAACGAGAAATATAAAGAAGTTATGATTAAAACTGGAATGTCTTGTGATTTAAATTTAAGTTACAACACAATTGATGCTAAAAGCCAAAAAACCAGTCAAAAATCATTTATTGAACTTGCTAAGGCTGGCATTGCTTACAGAAGTGATAAACCTTCACCTTGGTGCACGAAATGTCACACCAGTGTTGCTACCGCTGAACTTGAAGACAAAGAACTTCCAAGTGTGTTTAATTATTTAAACTTTAAACTTGCAGACGGAAGTGGCACCATTCCTATTGCAACCACAAGACCAGAGTTTTTGCCTGCGTGCGTTGCCATTTTTGTTAACCCAGAAGATAAAAGATTTGCTAAATTTGTTGGCAAAAAAGTTAAAGTTCCGCTTTTTGAACAAAACGAAGTTGAAATTTTAACTGACAGCAAAGTTGGAATTGATAAAGGAACAGGTGTTGTTATGTGTTGCACCTTTGGCGACCAAACTGATGTTATGTGGTGGAAGGAATATAACTTGCCTTTAAAACAGGCAATTGATGATGGCGGAAAAATGACAAGCCTTGCAGGAAAATATGAGGGGTTGAAGTCAGGTGACGCAAGAAAGGAAATTATTAAAGACTTAAAAGAACAAGGTTATTTGTTTGACCAAAAGGAAATTGTGCACTCTGTTAAAGTGCATGAGAGGTGTGATGAACCTATTGAATATTTGTCTAAAAAGCAATGGTTTATCACAACATCAACAAATGCACTTAAACAAAAATGGCTTGAACTTGGAGATGAACTTAACTGGTTTCCGCACAGCATGAAAACAAGATATATTGCTTGGGTTAACAATCTTAACCAAGATTGGTCAATTTCAAGGCAAAGATATTTTGGCGTTCCGTTTCCTGTGTGGTATTGCAAAAAATGTGGAAAACCTGTTTTTGCAAGGCTTGAAGATTTGCCTGTTAACCCGTTAACACAAAGCCCAAAAGATAAATGTGAGTGTGGAAGTCAAGATTTTGAGCCTGAGGTTGATGTGCTTGACACTTGGGCAACAAGCAGTCTTACCCCGCAAATCAACTGCAACTGGGCTGATGATGAAGAGGGGTGCAAAAAGTTAATTCCAATGGATATGAGGTTTTGCGGAAGAGATATAATTAACACTTGGTGCCTAAGAACCATTATTAAGGCTTATTACCACAACAACAGCCTGCCTTGGAAAAAACTTATTGTTAACGGCTGGGTTATGGCAGATAAAGGCATTAAAATTAGCAAACATCTTGCAAACTCTAAAATGAAGGTTGATGATTTAGTTGCGTCATTTGGGGCTGATGTGATGAGATATTGGTGTGCAAACGGGGCTTACGGCAGAGATGTTATGTTTACTGATGATGGGCTTAAAGATGGTGCCAAACTTTTAAACAAAATTTGGAATGCTTCAAGATTTGTTCTTTCATTTCTTGAAGATTACAAGCCTGCAAAGCCTGCAAAAATTTTACCAATGGATTTATATATAATGCAAAAGTTTAACCAAACTTACAATAAAACGGTTGAGTTTTACCATGAAGTTGAAATGGGTTATGCTAAGGCAGAAGTTGAAAAGTTTTTCTGGGATTTTTGTGATAACTACATTGAAATTGCCAAAAACAGACTTTATAAGCCTGAGGTTTACGGCCTTGATGCAAAGGAATCAGCACAGTGGGCGTGCTTTAATGTTCTTTATGGGGTTTTGCAGTTGTTTGCAATAACCATGCCACACATAACAGAAGAAATTTACCAGGCATATTTTGTTAAATTTAAAAGGTATAAAAGCATTCATTTATCAGTGCTTGAACCAATTAAATTAGAAAATTGTAAAGACATTATTTCAAAAGGCAATGAAATTGAAGAGATTGTTGGGCTTGCAAGGCAGTTTAAAAGTGAAAACAAGTTAAGTTTGAAAACAAAAATTGAAAGTGCAACAGTTGAAGTTGGTGATGTTGAGTTTGCAAAAAGTGTTCAAGATGACATAATGGCGGTAACGGGAATTTGCACCCTTGAATTTAAAAAGGGAACCCCAAAAATTGAAATGGGAAAAATTATAAATGAAGAAAATTAACTCTCAGTTTGAGAGTTTTTTTTCACAGTTTTTAGGCAAAAAGCACTTTAATTCTTTGGTGATTTGTGTAAAAAAACTGGGCTTTTGATTACATATTGTTGGTGTGTTTATGTTTTCGACAAAAGTTCTAAAAACATTTAATAATACAACACCTAAAAGAGTAATTTTTTGTTTTTTTCAATAAAATTTTATGATAACATAGGTTCAGTGTAAGAAAAAAAATAAAAATAAGAGAGGGTAATTATGGAACAAATTAAAGTGCTTATTGCAGAAGACAATGATGTTTACAGAACAAAACTTGAAAAACAATTAGGAGAAAACCCAAAAATTTTAGTTGTTGGAACCGCAAAAAATGGAACAGAGGCGTGCAGGCTTATTGAAAAATATAAACCAGATGTTGTGGTTACAGACATAATTTTAAGCGAGTGTGATGGTTTTAGTGTTATTGAAAGGTGCAAAAAATTAGGAATTAATGCAAGGTTTTTAATAGTGTCTTCTTTATCAAGCGAAACATTTGTTACAAAAGCAATGGATTTAGGTGCAGATTACTATATGATTAAACCCATTGATGAAAGCATTTTAATTGAAAGAATTCTTGAAGTTGCCCAAATTAACAACCAAGAGCAAACTGCAGTGGCAAAGCAAGTGCAAAAAAGCAACATGAAAAACAAGCAACTTGAAGAAAAAATTAGTAATATTTTTATCACAGTTGGAATTCCTGCACACATTAAAGGTTATCAGTTTTTAAGAGAAGCAATTAAACTTGCAATTGAAAAGCCAGATATAATCAACAGCATAACAAAAGAGTTGTATCCTTCAATTGCAGAGCATTTTCAAACAAGTGCAAGCAAGGTTGAAAGGGCAATAAGGCATGCCATTGAAGTTGCATGGAACAGGGGAAAGATTGAAAATATTAATTCTGTTTTTGGAATTAAGGTTTACACAAACAATGAAAAACCAACAAATGGAGAGTTTATTGCGCTTGTTGCTGATAAAATGTTGATTGAAGGTTAAATTTTCACTTAAAAGTAATGAGATTTATGTGTCTCATTATTTTTTTGTTTTTAGATAAAAATATTTATAAAAAATAGTTTACAAATTATTATAATTGATATAATATAATGGCAATTGTGAACACATAGGCACAATTTGAGTAATATGAGTTAGGAGAATTTTATGGAAAAAGCAAAAAAATACAAAAAATGTCCTAGATGTGAACTGAACTATATTCCTGAAGACGAAGAATATTGTTTGGTGTGCAAGGCAGAACTTAAACTCACAGATGAACTTAATGATGACCTTGAACTTTGCCCTATTTGTGGTGTTAACTTTGTGAGTGTTGACCAACCAATGTGTGAAGAGTGCGCAAAAAAAAGGACGCTTGATGATGTGGTTGATGAGGTTGACCCTTCAATTGAAAATGATGAAGATTGGGAAGAACAAAAAACTGAAACTATTGATGATTTGCCAGCAGATGATGATGTTGAACTGGTTAGTTTGAGCGACCTTGAAGATGATGAAGATTTTGATGACGACTTAGATGAAGATGATGATGACATTGAATATAACGGCAGAGATGAGTTTGAAGACGATTTTGAATTAGATGATGATTATGACGATGACGATGAGGAAGACGAAGATGATGACGACGATGACGATGATGACGATGAAGATGAGGAAGACGACTAGTTTTAATCTCATTTAAGGTTAATATTTAATTTTAAATTTTACTTTCAGCAAGAATTTTCTTGCTGATTTTTTTTAGTTAAGAATAAAAACCTTTGCTTTGGTAACAATTAGGCAAGGAGTTTTTATGAGAAAGGTTAATATTGATTTAAAAGACATTGCAGAGCAAATTAAAGAAATGAAGGGTGAAAGCGTTAAAATGCACATAAACAAGGGCAGAAAGCGTATTGAAAAATACACAGGGGTTATTGAAAGTGTTTATCCAAGCATTTTTACTGTTAGGGTTTTAGACCCCGTTGCCCAAGACTATCTAAGTTATTCATATAACGAAGTGCTTTGTGGCGATGTGAAAATTTATCCATTTGAAAAAAAATAAAAAAAGTGTAATAAACCAAAACTATCCGCATACAATTTGTGTAAGAACAGTTAGGGAGGATAGGAAATGGCGTTTGAGTTCAACCAAACAAATCTTACAAATCAAAAAAGTGCAGTGGCTTGTCAGTTTTCAACAACTAGCAAATTTAAAACTGCAGATGAAGCACCTGCAAAAAGAGTTTTAAAGGTGGTGGCAACACCAAAAATTTTAAACCATGAACAACTTCAAGATGGTTTTACATTTTCAGGAACAACTTTTGTGAACATTGCCTATGTTTCAAACGGCGGCGAAATTGAAGCAATTAAAGGGCAGTTTGATTGGCAAAATAAGACAGAACCACTTGATATGTCAGACACAACACTTATTCCAAGCATTGATGATTTAGAGGTTAGCGTTGATGATGACAATATTGTTATTAACTGTCTTTTAACCATCAAAGCAGTGGGGAAAACAAGTGTTGAAGTTAAAGAACTTGCAGAAAATGAAGATTTAGTTACAAGAACTGAAAATGTTAATCTTAAAACAATTGTTGCAAGTGGCAGTGAAAATTTCAACATCAATGAAGATTTTGTTTTGCCAAGCGAAGTTGAAGAAATTTTAACAACAAAGGCAAGCGTTATTGTTAATTCAACTTATCCTGCAACAGATGTTGTTACTGTTGAGGGAACTTGCTATGTTGAAATTTTTGCAAAAACAGCAGAAGATGTGACCACAATTAATAAACAATTCAATTTCAAGCAAGAAGTTTCATGCCTTGGGGCAGAGGTTGGGCAAACCAGCCAAGTTATGGCAAATGTTTGCAATGCAAGTGTTGTTTTGGGTGAAGAGCAAGAAAGCGAAACCAATGCAAATTTGCTTGTTGAAGTTAGTTGCAAGGTAAATTCAATTGATGAAAAAGAATTTGTTATAACAACCGATGCTTTTTGTGTTAATTGTGAAAGTGCAGTTTTAAAAGAAGGGTTAAATTACAGTGCGTTTAGCGGGGTAAATGTTATTAGCGACACTGTTGCTTCAAGCATTAACATTTCACAATATCCGCAATTTGACCAAATTAAAAGCGTTTTAGTGAAAAATGTTGCAATAAGTAATGTTAGTGACACTGAAAGTGCATCTCAAATTGAAGGCGTTGTTGAAGTTGATGTGTTATTTACAAATGAAGAAGGTCAGGTTGATAAACGAGAAGGCGTTATTCCGTTTTTGTTGCCTGCTTCAAATGGAAAGGTGCAAGTGGCTAATGTTGTTGCTCAAATTTCAAACTTTAAAATTCGTGGAACTAGTGACCTTGAAATTATTGCAGAAGTTCATGCTGAAATTATGCAAGAAGAAGACTATTATATTAACTTTGTTTCAAACATTGAACTTATTGAGAGCGAAAGCCAAGATGATGCGGGAATTATGATGTATGTTGTTAAAGAAAATGAAGATATGTTTGATGTTTGCAGGGCACTAAGAGTAAGACCAGAGCAAATTGAAGAGCAAAATGGCAACAAAACAAGCGTTCAAGCAGGGGATAAAATTTTTGTTTATCTTCCAAAGTCAGTAGACTTTTAAGCAAAAAACTTAAACGCCAAAAGTGACAGAAGAGTTTATTTTCTGTCATTTTTTTATGTTTGAAGGGTCAAAAACCGTTAATAATTTAATCAGGAGGAAGTTATGAAAAAGATTTTAACACTCACAATTTTGGCGGTTGTTTTGACCATTGGAGCATTTGTTAGTTTTGGGTTTACATCAAAAGAAGATGAAACAATTGAAAAAACGGCATATTTAAGAATTCATATTAGGGCAAATAGCAATAATTCAGTTGACCAAGAAGTTAAATATAAGGTAAAATCTGCTGTGGTTGATTATCTGACACCAATAATTGCAGAGTGTGAAACTCTTGCAGATGCCCATGCAGAAATTGCAAGAAACCTTAAAAGCATTGACGCAGTTGCAACAAATTGTTTAGCAGAAAACGGGTTTAGTTACACCGCAAAGTCAAGGCTTAATGATGAATATTTTCCAACAAGGGCGTATGCCGATGTTGTTTTAGATGAAGGGGTTTATGACGCCTTGATTATTGACCTTGGAAGCGGAACAGGCAATAACTGGTGGTGTGTGGTTTATCCGCCTTTGTGCTTTATTGGGGCAGAAAACACGGGGTCAAACACTATTACATATAAGTCGAAAATTGTTGAATTAATAAATAAATATTGTAAATAAATTGCAAAAGTCGACAAAATATGCTAATCTTAGTCAAAGAGAAACAAAAAAGGAAACTGGTTTTAATGAATATAGGTAATTTTTCAAGAGATGAGCTTTATGCTATAAATATTCACGACCTTAGAAAAATGGGTCAGCAAGTTGGGGTTAAGTCGCCATCTTCTTTGAATAAAGAGCAACTTATTGAAAATATCTATTCAATTATAACTGGCACAAAAATGCCATATAAACAAAAAGATAAGCGTGGAAGGCCAAGCAAAGCCACTTTAAATGAAAAAATGTTTGCTGACCTTAAAACAATCACAACTTTTGGTTCGGGGGAATCGTTGTTTGGGTTTAGTGGTGTTGCAAGCCAAGGGCCAGACCCATATTTAACCGAGGGTGAAAAGCACAAAAATGTTAAACGGGGCACTTTTATTGTTAACAAAAATGTTGCAAAGGTGTGTAAGTTTCCTTATGTTGAAAGCAAAGATGACGCCTTTGTTAGTGCTGATTTAATTGAAGATTATGATTTGCATAATTTTGACATTGTTGACTATTGTTTAGTAAATGATGGCGCAATGTTTAAAGAGGTTTCATTCATCACTGCGGTAAATAACAGGCCAATTTCAAGCAAAGAAATTATGTTTAACAGGCTAAATAAGTGTGGAATTTCAAAAAAACAATTGCAAGTTGACTTGCCACACAAAATTTATGTTGGTGGAAGATATTTGGTTTTTAAAAATTCAAACTTTAAAAACACAACAAGTGGAGATGAACTGGCATTAAGTTTAGACAATGGGAAATATAAAATAATAAGAATTTGCCTAGACAAACAAAACATAGCAGAAATTAAAAGTGAAAACATATTAACATTTTCAAGCCTTGTTGTTGATAACCCAAAAGTTGGAATTGATGCTTGTTTTGATGCTTTGCTTGAAGCAAAAGTGCTTGCGGCAGAGGGTGAAAATGTTGCCATTGTTGTTGATAATCTTCAAGCGTTAATTAAAGCATTTAAGGCAAGTTATGCAGATAATGCAACAATGTTTATTAAAAGATTTTTGTTTTCAACAAACACATTTAGCAACAATTCAAGCATAACAATGTTGTGCCTTGCACAAAAGGAAGGCACTGCAAACAACGCAATTAGCGAATATGTTGAATATTTTGATGATATTATTGAATAGAAGCAGTTTTGTAAAATTTTTAAGTTAAAAACATTTTAAAAGGAAAGGTTTCTGGGGCTTTTCCTTTTTTTGGTTGTGTTTATTTTGTTTGTTTTGCTATAATTAATTTTGGGGTGAAATTATGGAAAATTATAATATTGAAAATTTAAGAAAGTTCTTTTCAAGTGGGAAAACACTTGATGTTAATTTTAGAAAACAAAAGTTAAAAGAGTTAAAAGCAGAAATAATTAAAAATGAAAAAGAAATTTTTAAGGCTCTTGAAACTGACCTTGGAAAAAGTTCAACCGAAGCGTATATGAGTGAAGTTGGGCTGGTGTTAAGTGAAATTGATTGTTGCATTAAACATCTTAAAAAATGGGCTAAGCCTAAAAAGGTGAGGTCGCCTTTGGCACAATTTCCTTCAAAAAGTTACATTTTAAGTGAGCCTTTGGGGGTTGTTCTTATTATGAGCCCATGGAATTATCCGTTCATGTTAACTCTTAACCCATTAATTGGTGCAATTGGGGCAGGAAACTGTGCCATTGTTAAACCTTCAAGATATTCAGGGGCAACAAGTGATGTCATTAAAAAAATACTAAACAATGTGTTTAGTGAAGATTATGTTTTAGTGGTGTTAGGTGGCAGAGAGCAAAACCAAATGCTTTTAGATTTAAAAGTTGATTACATCTTTTTCACTGGTGGGGTTAATGTTGGCAAAACGGTTGCAAGCAAAGCGGCAGTTAATTTAACGCCAACAACTCTTGAACTTGGTGGCAAAAGCCCGTGCATTATTGACAAATCTGCAAACATTAAACTTGCTGCAAAAAGAGTTGTGTTTGGAAAGTTTTTAAATTGTGGGCAAACCTGCATTGCACCAGATTACATTTTAGTGCATGAAAGTGTAAAAGACCAATTTATTGAATTTGCTAAAAATGAAATTCAAGCAATGTTTGGCAAAAATCCGCTTAAAAATAATTTATATGGGAAAATTATCAATGAAAAGCATTTTGACAGGCTTATGGGGTTAATTGACAAAAGCAAAGTTGCTTTTGGTGGAAACGGTGATAAAAGAGCACTTAAAATTGAGCCAACAATTTTAAATGATGTTAGCCTTAGTGATGCGTGCATGGGTGAAGAAATTTTTGGACCAATTATGCCAATTTTAACTTACAAAACTCTTGACCAAGCAAAAGAAATTATTAAAACTTACGCTAAACCGCTTGCGCTTTATGTGTTTTCAAATGATAAAAATTTTGTGAGTGGTGTTTTAAACACTATTTCTTATGGTGGCGGGTGTGTTAATGACACCATAATTCACATAGCATCAACCAAACTTCCTTTTGGTGGAGTTGGCGAAAGCGGAATGGGGCATTATCATGGCAAATTCAGTTTTGACACTTTTAGCCACAAAAAAAGCATTGTTAAAAAATCTGTTGTAATTGACTTGCCAATAAGATATCAGCCTTACACAAAAACAAAAGATAGTTTAATTAGAAAATTTTTAAAGTAATTTAATTGTTAAATAAACCAAAAAATTCAGGTGAAGATATTAATTTTTGGTAAAGCAAACTTTAAAGCGCAATTAAGTGTTGCTCTTTTGATTTATTAGATTTTTTTAACATCAACTTAAAAAAAACAAAAAAGGAACTGGGCAAATTAAGTTCCTTATTGTTTTAAACAGTGCCAATTTGTTTTATTTTTTATCAACAACATGCTCTAAAATTAGTTTATCAAAATCAATGCTTTCAACAAAATCCCGTTCAAGAAAGGTTGTTGTGTTAAATTTATCAAAATTTTTAATATGACTTTCAATTATAACAGGGGTTGGAATATCAAGCCTGTTGCAAATTTCTTGAACATGAAGGTAAAAAGTTTCAGGTTTAAAGTTATCAAGGCTTTCATAAATTATGTTTTTGCCAAGTTTATGGTTCTTTTCAATTTTTGCCCAAATTCTTATCATAATATAAAAATTATAGCATATTCTTTTATTACACACAATAAAATTTATTACAAAAATTTGCAGGTTTGAATAAATTTAAAATCTTATAAAAATAATAAAATTATGTTTTCAAATTGTTGACAATAAAATTTTTGATACATATAATTACTGCATATGAATTTTACAGCAAGGAGGTTTTTTACAATGGCTGAAGTTTATTTAACAGAAGAAGGAAAGAAAGAGCAAGAAGAATTGTTGCATTATTTAAAAACAGTGAAACGGGCTGAGGTTGGTGAACACTTAAAAACTGCAAGAGAATATGGCGACCTTAGTGAAAATAGTGAATATGACGCCGCAAGGGCAGAGCAAGGAAGGCTTGAAAGCAAAATTGCGTTAATTGAAGAAACTTTAAGAACAGCAAAAATCATTCCAAACAGCCAAAAGAAAAAGGGAATTGTTATGGTTGGAAGCACAGTTACTGTTCTTGATAAAGAGTTTGATGAAAAAAGCACTTACAAACTTGTTGGAACACTTGAAAGCAACCCAGACCAAGGTTTAATTTCAAATGAAAGTCCAATTGGTAAAGCCATTTTAGGCAAAAAAGCAGGAGATGAAGTTAGCGTTGCAACACCAGATGGTGGAAGTTTTATGCTTGAAATTTTGGAAGTTAAGTAGGTTAAATTATGGTTGTTTTTGCCACCTTTGGGTGGCTTTTTTGTTGCTTTTTATATTGTAACTGAATTTTAATGGCATTTATCAACTTTTTAATTTTTTTGTTTTGGCAGTTTTTAACTTTGCGTTTTTATTGTTTTGTTGCTGGCAACTGATGGGGCTGTGGTTATAATAATTGACTTTTACTTGATTTTTTGTTAATCTTTATTTATGAGTGAATTTGGTGAAATTATTGAAAATTTGGCACTTGCAAAAATGCTTGAAAAGAGAGTTGAAACCAAGCAGTTATCTCATGCATATTTATTTGTTAGCGGTGATGAATTGTTTCTTGGTGAGTTTTGTGATTGGTTTGCATCTAAAATTTTAAATGATGAAGTTAAAGTTAAAAGCCTGACGCACCCTGATTATTTTAAAATTAATCAGCAAAAGAACATAACAGTTGAACAAATTGAACCAATTGTTAGTGATGTTTATGTTTCGCCACTTCAAGCAGAGCAAAAGGTTTATGTTATTTTTGATGCTAATTGCCTCACGCAAGAGGCTCAAAACAAATTGCTTAAAACCATTGAGGAACCGCCAAAAAATGTTGTGCTTATTTTGGCGGCAAAGGCAGTTGGGGCAATGTTGCCAACGGTGCTTTCAAGGGTGGCAAGGTTTGACATTGACCCGTTAACGGAAGGGCAAATAAAAAAACTTTTAATGGCACATGGCGTTGAAGAAAACAAGGCTAACATAATTTCAACTTGTGCTAATGGCAACTTTTCACATGCACTTAATTTAAGTTCAAATGAAGATTTTTTTGCAACTTACAACTTGGCGGTTAAACTTGTTGGAGAGATTAACAGCAGCAAAGACATTATGCCTTTTGCAAGCAAAATTGACCTTTCAAAAATTTCACTTTTTGAATTTATTGATTTAACAATTTCACTTGTGCGTGATATAATGGTAATAATTGCTGGTAAAAACGAACTTGTTACAAATAAACTTATTATTGTTGATTTGATTAAGTTTTCAAACCAGTATAACTTAATAAGCGTTGAAAAAATTTTAAAAATGTTAAATAATGTTAAATAATGCAAGAAAAAATTTGTTTTTTAATTCAAATGCACAAATGGTGCTTGATGAATTGTTGCTTGATTTTGTGGAGGTAAAAGTTAGGTGCAAAAAATTGTTGGCGTAAGTTTTAACCCCGGCGGAAAAGTTTATTATTTTAACCCTTGTGGGTTAGAGTTAAAGGTTGGGGATAATGTTATTGTTGAAACTGTGGCGGGGTTGCAGTTTGGAACTGTGAACTTTGCGGAGCGTGAGATTTTAAACAAAAAGTTAGATAACCTTAAAAGTGTTATAAGAATTGCAACGGCAATTGATAAAAAGAAGAAAAGCGAACTTGATTTAAAAACTGCTAAGGCACGGGAAATTGTTAAAGAAAAAATTGCAAAATTTAAATTGCCAATGAAAGTTTGTGAGGTTAGTTACACCTTTGATGGAGCAAAACTTATTGTTGAATTCACTGCCGAAGACAGGGTTGATTTCAGGGAACTTTTAAAAGACCTTGCAAGCACTTTTAAAGTTAGAATTGAACTTAAACAAATTGGTCAGCGTGACGAAGTTAAAATTAAAGGTGGGCTTGGGCCATGTGGTGAAATTTGCTGTTGCAAAAGGTTTTTAGAAGATTTTGAACATGTTACTGTTAAAATGGCAAAAACCCAAGGGCTTTCGCTTTCACCAAGCAAAATTAATGGGCTGTGTGGAAGGCTTATGTGTTGCCTTGCCTATGAAAACAAAAACTATGAAGAAGTTTTGAAAAAAATGCCTAAAATTAACAGCGAAGTGATAACGCCAAAAGGGAAAGGCATTTGTTCATATTGTGATGTTTTAAGAGAACTTGTTAGCGTTAAGTTGACTTTGCCTGATGGCTCTGTTAACATTGAAGAATATAAACTTGATGACATTGAATTTAAACCATTGGAGGATAAGAAAAATGGCATATAAAATAGCAGATAAATGTATAAAATGTGGTGGTTGTGAACCAATGTGCCCAGTTGGGGCTATTAGTTTTAATGGCAAGCAATATGTTATTGACCCTAAAAAGTGCATTTCTTGCGGAATGTGTGCTAATGTTTGCCCAGTTGGGGCACCTGTTAGTGAATAAAATTTTCATGCTTGAAAATGAAGTTTTGTGTGACCTTATGTGTGAAGGTCTTGTTTGTTTGCAGAAAAAAGATGGATATAAAATTACAACAGATTCAGTTTTGCTTGCAAATTTTGTTAAATGCAAAAAAGATGAGATTGGGCTTGAAGTTTGCTCTGGCAGTGGGGTGATATCAATTTTGGTGAACGCAAAACAACACCCAAAGTCAATAAAACTGGTTGAAATTCAGCCAGAACTGGCTATTATGTGTGGCAGAACACTTAGGATAAACGGCATTAAAAACCTTAGTGTTATGTGTTGTGACTTGCGTGATTATGCTCTTATTGAAGATGAGCATAAGTTTGATTTTGTAATTGCTAATCCGCCTTATTTTAAAGCAGGCAAAGGAAGGCTTCCTAAAAGCGAAGAAAAAATTCACGCAAAATTTGAAACCAAACTAAATTTGGATAGTTGTGTTTCAAGCATTGCAAAGTTAATTAAGGCAGGTGGCAGGCTTTACATGGTTTACACATCTTCAAGGCTTGATGAACTTAAAGAGGTTTTGAAGTTACACGAATTTTGTGTAAGCAAAATGGCAATGGTTAAGGTAAGCAAAAATAAGCCTCATCACATTGTTTTAATTGAGGCTTTTTATAAAGAAAATTGCCAAACAAAATTGCTTGAAGATGTTATAATTAATGATGAAAATGGGAAGTTCACAAAGCAATATGCTGATATTTATAACGGGCAGTATTTGTGGAGTTAGCGTTACATTATTTTGCAAATCAAGCAAGCAATAATGCTTCCAATAAAACAACTGATTAGGGCTACTGGAATGGTGTAGCCCAATTTTTTTATTTTGGTTGTTGAAAAGTAAACGGCGGTTATGTAAAACACTGTTTCAGTGCAACTCATAATAACGCTTGCACAGCGTGAAATGTAACTGTCAGGGCCGTAAGTTGCATAAATTTCACTAACCATTGCAAGGCTTCCAGAACCTGTAAACGGGCGAAGAATTAAAAAATCTACCAGTTCTTTTGGAATTCCTATTGCACTGAAAAATGGGGCAAGAGCATTTGCAAGCAGGGAAGATAGGCCACTTATTTTAAAAAGTTCAACGGCAACGAAAATTGCAACCAAAAGCGGAAAAGTTTTAATGCAAAGGTCAACCGCTTCTCTTGCACCAGTTGCAAAGTGAGAATATGCGTTGATGTTTTTAACAAAGCAAACAATACACAAAACTAAAACAAAAATAGGGATAACATAGGCAGCCATTATTCTTGCCCTCGTTTTTTCTTAAAATGGTGAATAACTCTTACAATTACAATTGCAATAAAAGTGCTTAGTGCGCTTGCAATAATTGAAGGCAGAATTATTGAAGAGGCATTTTTGCTTCCTGCTGCAACCATTAAACCCATTATTGATGTTGGGAATAATTGCAAACTTGTGCAACTGATAACAACAAGCATTATCATTGGAAAAGTTGCCTTCTCTTTGTCTTTACCCATTGATTCAATGGCTTTAATTCCAAGCGGAGTTGCCGCACCATTCATGCCTAAAAGGTTAGCGCTAATGTTCATTGAAACATATTTTTTGCTTTCGCTTGAAAGGTTGCCTTTGCCAAAAATTAAGTTAATTAATGGGGAAAGAATTTTTGAAAGAAGTTTTGTTGCTCCTGTTTGCTCTAAAATTGCGAATATTCCAACCCACACTGCATAAACTGCACAAAGTTCAAACGAAAGGCTAAGCGCCTTGTTTGATGCATTAAGCATTCCTGAAAGCACTGAGTTTGGGTCAACAAACAAAAGAACACATATGCTTGATATTAAAAGTGTTAGCCAGACTTTATTCATAGTAAAGTTTACTCAATTTGCTTTTAAAATATGAAAAGATGTGGTAATATATAAAAATGTTAGGGCTGATTTTATTTTTTAAATTATCTAGGGTTTTTTTAACAGTTACAGTTTTTAAATTTTTGAATTTGCATAGCATTGCTTTAAGGCAAATTGGCTTATCTTGTGCCTTTTAATTAGTTGATTTTGCCTTTTTAGTAATTGTGTTTGTAAATTAATTTACGCCTTTTGAGTTAAATTTAATTTAGGTTTTTGGGGTTGAGGTTTATGGTTATTGATTCACATTGTCATATTGAAGAGGCAAGCAAAGAATTGCTTGATAAACTTAGCACAAGTAACGAACTAGTTGCTTGTGTTAGTTTGGGTGCAGATGTAAGTTCTTCAAAAAAAGTTTGTGATATTGCAAAGAAATATGAAAAAGTTTATGCCTGTGTGGGCATTCACCCTGAAAATGTTTCAGAAAATTTAATTGACGAAAACATTGGCAACATAAAACTTCTTGCAGAACAAAACAAAAAAGTTGTGGGCATTGGTGAAATTGGGCTTGATTATCATTACACCACACAAAATAAGGACTTGCAGAAAACTTATTTTGAAAAGCAAATTAAACTTGCGTTTGAATTAAAACTTCCTTTTTGTGTTCATTGCAGAGATGCCGTTTGTGATGTTTATGAAATTTTGGTAAAAAACCGTCAGTTTTTAAAATATGGCTTTGTTATGCATTGTTATTGTGAAGGCAAAGAGTGGGTGGAAAAGTTTGCTGAACTTGGGGCATATTTTTCATTTGCGGGCAATTTTACTTACAAGGGTTTTGATAAAGATGTTGTAAAAAAAATTGATAAATCAAAAATTTTGGTTGAAACAGACAGCCCTTATCTTACGCCTGTTCCGTTCAGGGGCAAGGAAAACAATCCATTAATGGTGGCAGTGGTGGCACAGGCAATTTCACAAACACTTAGCGAAGATTATCAAGAGTTTTGCAAAAGAACAATCCTTAATGCTCAAAAGTTTTACAACATAAAAATAAAAGCCAATTAAGGCTTTAGTTTATCTTTCGAAAAGTTCTTTTGCAAGCAATAATGCTTGGTTTTATAGTGTGCAAATTAAAAAAAATTATTCAGGAGAAAACATGAAATTTAATTTCAAAAAGAGATATGGTCAAAATTTTATAAGTGATGAAAACTTGATTGATTCAATAATTAAAGATTCTGGCATTGATGAAAACTCGTTTGTTATTGAAATTGGGGCAGGCGCAGGAATTTTAACAAAAAAACTTGCAAAGATTGCAAAGCAGGTTACTAGTTTTGAAATTGATGAAGAATTAAGGGTATTTCTTGATAAACTTGAACAGGAAAATAGCAATTTAAAAATTATTTATGGCGATTTTATGACGGCTGATGTTAAAAAAATTGTCAACGGCAAAAATTTCGATGTGGTTGCAAACCTGCCTTATTACATTACAACGGCAATAATTTTGAAATTACTTCCGCTAAAACCAAAAATTATTACTATTATGGTGCAAAACGAGGTGGCAGACAGGCTTTGTGCAAAACCTAAAACAAAAGAATATGGGGCAATGAGTGTTTTGTGTCAAAGTGTTTGTGAGGTTATAAAAACCAGAATTGTTAAAAGAACAATGTTTTTTCCTGTTCCTGAGGTTGACAGCGCTGTTGTTAAATTAACATCAAATGGCAACGAGTTTGATGAAGGGTTTTCTAAATTTATTTATAACTGCTTTATGCATAAAAGGAAAACTCTTTCAAACAATCTTAGCAGTGCTTATAAAATCAGCAAAACTGATGCCGCAAATTTAATTAAAGAAATTGGGGCAAAGGAGAGTGTTAGGGCAGAAGAATTAAGTGTTGATGAATTTAAAAAACTTTATAACTTAGTTTTAAAACTTTAAAAGCAAATTAATTTAAGGGGCAACCCCTTTTTTATTTGCCCTGCACGGGCCGG
>ERZ780149.2073-NODE-2073-length-19587-cov-2.843897_pt1 | contig 19587 bp, 10 predicted proteins | sample MGYA00511367_ERZ780149 | MGnify/ENA primary metagenome ERZ780149 (study PRJEB29588, sample SAMEA2153852) | human gut metagenome | biome: human gut; feature: human-associated habitat; material: faeces | place: Denmark | collected 2008/2010 ... | reverse complement strand
ATTCAGTCCGAAGATGATAAAGAGGACAGAGGCGATCAACATATTCATCCGGCAATGGAAGACCGTGTTGAAAAATATCTGCGGGTTCTTGTCAATGGGGACATCGTAAGGATTCAAGAAGATGTTCCATTGGCTTTCCCCGATAGCTCCCTGTATCATGGAGAATAACAGTCCGATAATGATAATCACCACGGAAGTACCGTTCCCGTTCTTGATCATCGTACTCAGCATAAAGGAGAGCGTACCGATAAAAAGAGCCGGGACCATGGCTTGCAGTGTCAGTCCCATCGGGGGAACCGACACGATGGCCAAATCCGTTAATAGTGCCAAGAAACAGGTAATCACGAAACAGATCACGTAAGAAATAATCAGGCGTAATAACCAGACCTTGTAACTATAGTTCGGGATTCCGAAAATAATCTCCACGATCTTGGCATCCTGATCGTTCTGTATGCCGAAACACATGGGGTAGAAAACCAATAGAATACTCGGTAACATCAACATAGAGTATGCTGTTGCCTGCGTGATCTCGTCATCTCCCAACAATTTTACGATCACCGTGATCACGTAGAAGGCGAGGGCACTCAACATGAAGTACAGGAATTTGTTCCCGAATATAATCTTGATGTTATATTGTACCAACTTTTGTAGGGTTATCCAAAATTGCACCATAATGTTAATGTAAAATTTAGAATTTAGAATTTAGAATCACGAAATCGTCAATCATAAATCACTAAATTTCTTTATTGTGTTATAATTTCTTCTTTGTTCTCGATCTTCACGCTTCTCAATAACCACAAGTATGAGTCTTCCAAGGCCGGGAGAATCTTCTCGGCGGTCTCGGTAGGCTTATGCTCGCTAAGGCAACGTACTTTGATGATGTCGCCTTGGCGGATGTGGTGAACGATCAGCATATCGGACGGTAATTTTGCAAAATCCCGTACGGGTACCTCAAAGGTCCAGGTAACATCCTTGGCGATATTGGCCATGTCGCTCGGCGTACCGTTGTATTTCAGAATTCCCTTGTTGATCACGCCGACTTGGTTACAGGAACTGGCAATATCCTCTATGATGTGGGTAGAGAAAATCACGATCCGGTTCCGGGACAACTCCACGAGCAAATTTCTGAAGCGAATTCTTTCCCGCGGGTCCAATCCGGCTGTCGGCTCATCCACCACGAGGATGCGGGGCAGGTTCAACAGGGTTTGTGCGATACCGATACGTTGTTTCATACCACCCGAAAAACCTCCGATCTTCTTATCCTTGTTCTCGTACATGTGTACGGCAGAAAGTACCTCGGCAATCCGGTTATGGCGTACCTTTTTGTTATATATCCCTTTCAACAGCGCTTGGTACTCCAAGAACTCCCAAGCCGTGAGATTCTCGTACGTCCCGAATTCCTGCGGTAAATAACCGATCAAGCCTTGCAACTCTTCCCGTTTCTTCTGGGTATCGATGCCGTTAATGAATATCTTCCCGTAACTCTGCTCGAAGACACCGCAGATGATACGCATCAACGTGGTCTTACCGGCCCCGTTAGGACCCAGCAAACCGAACATACCCGTGTGAATTTCCATGGAAACGGAATTCAACGCTTTAAACGGTTTCTTCTTCACCCCGATAAACGGAGCCTTGGATGCCAGACGGAAAATAGTCTTTCTGAGCATACGGAACCGTCCGTCAATCAAATCAATATTGATGTTTTCTTTATTGATCTTGTTCGACAGGTAGCGGGCGGCAATACCGAGATACCAGAACATACCCAAGAAGATAGCCCCTCCGCTGTTTTCGAATTTTTTACTTGACCAGATCAGGATAACCAACGGACCGGCATAGTAAATGACGATGGCGATGATCCGTAGTATCTTGGCAATGACCGTCTGTTTCCGGTTCTCGCAGAACTCCCGGAAAATATTCATGATACTTAGCGTCATCATCCAAGTGATGAAAGCAAAAATAATGGCCCACAAGAATAGTACCTGATAGCTGAACGTGAAGTAGTACATGAATCCCAGTACCGGCAACGACCACAACAGCGGCTGCATATCCCGCCATTGGCGATAGTTCCCTTGCAGTCCGAGACGTTCCCGAATCTTCAAACCGGAAGTCCATTCCCGGTTGAAGCGTGACGGGCGTCCGTACACTTTAACCAGATTACATATCTTGATATTCAGCTCTTCATCAGCCGGAATGATATTACTTTGCGCCCGACGCAGACTGTCCTCTAGGAACCAAGTTACACCCGGAACGAGGATAACCGTCAGGATCATGTATAGAATCCGATTCAATAACGTGTAGGTCCAGAAGTACACGCAGATGACGGCCACGACGAAAAGCACGATTTGCAATAGTTTCATGAAAAGACTTTGCGTGCGCAGACGGTGTAAAGCGTCCTCCATGCCGGAATACAATGTCGGGATGATGACCAGAGTCAACAACGTACTCATGGTAAGCCCCCCGATTACGGTGATGGCAAACGGGGCCCCCAATCCGGACACGTATTCTCCTTGTCCCATAGCCAACGGAATCATGGCCACGATCGTCGTGATCGCCGTGATCAGAATCGGTCTTAAGCGGGACAACCCGGCCGTTATGATCGCCCGTTGTTTGCGGTTTCCATTCCGGCGGAGTAAAGAAGTATAGTCGATAAGAATGATGCTGTTATTCACTACGATACCAATCAGGATAATGAAACCGATGAAAACATTGGCATTCATCAATGAATTGCTCGTGAATAACAGAGCCAGTAAAGAACCGATGGCCGCCAGCGGAATGGTGAACATCAGTACAATCGGGGCGGTGGTCGATTCAAACACAGCAGCTAGAATCATGTAAATCAAAACAAAAGCGGCTAGGATAAGGAAAATGAAATCGTTCATTTCGTTCTCCTCGTGTATCACCTCCACGGCGATACCTGTCGGTACATCCATGCTTTGCACGAGCTCGTCAATCTCTTCCCGGGCAGCTTCCAGCAACTCCTTGGACTCATTGATGTCGGAATTGAACATGTAAGTAAGGTTCACCTCCTTCTCCTGGTTGATACGGGTAATGTTCCCTTTATCGCGCCCCAGGTTGATGCGGCTGAAACTCCGCAATTGCACCAACCCGTTATTCTTATTCGTGACTTCCAGGTTCCTCAAATCCTCCAGTGTCCGGGTTTGTGTTTTCTGATCGTCTTCATCGTAATTGATATCCCGGATCAGAATGTCATATTCCTGATTTCCTGCTTTGTATTTGACTTCGGCTTTACTTTGAGGTTGAAAATTGGAGAGTTCTTGGCTTACATTACCGGGTTCGACGTTATTCATCCCCATGAGGTACTGGTCAAAGAATATTTTGGAAACCGTACTTCCTTGAGACACTGAAACGTAGGAATTGGAAATGTTATCCAGATCATCAAGTTGGTATTTCAAGTATTCGGCAAAATTCGTCATGGCCTCGAAATCTTGACCTTTGATGACCACTTTCTCCGTTTGACTACCCATTCCCATCATTCTGAGCAAGGAACTGTTACCAAGCATTCCACCGCCTCCGCCGCTTCCCCTGAAGTTCTCGCTGCTCTCGCTGGCTTCCAAGCTGATTTGGTTGATGTTAACCGTCTCGGCCAACCGGAGGACTTCGGTCTTCAGTTGGATGAGGGATTTCTTATTGATCTTTTGGTAATCATCCTTTAATCGAATCGTCAGCCGCACATCCTCTTTCATAATGTTGGAAGAGAACTCTTTTATCTCCGGTACTTCAAGTAATTCATCCTCGAAAAGGCGAATCATCTCGTCGGTCCTTTGCAGCGTGTAGCCCGAAGGTGGAGTGATGTACACGTTGAACGTGTTCAGTTCAACCTCTTTCAACGTGTTCAAGGTTAAGGAGGTGGATAGTACCACGGTTATCAACAACGTGACCAAAGCAATGATAATCACTTGTGCCGGACGGCGAAGCGACACTTTAAGTATGGCAACGTATATCTGCACCAATCTGTTATGAATAGACAGGTTGCTGAAGTTGACATCCTCCGGCGTCTTGCGCAAAATAGCGTTTACCGCCATCGGTATCAACAGCAATGCCACGACCAGTGATATGGTAAGCGTTGCCACGATAGAGATCCCGATGTGTTCCCCGATCAATTTTATCAAGTAATTGTCTGCAAAAAGGAAGGGGAGAAACACGGTGATCGTGGTCGCTGTGGCTGCCATGATGGCTTTCCACACCTCGGTAGTTCCCCGTACACAGGCTTCGTCGGTGGAAACTCCCAGCCCCTTTAGGCGGTAGATATTCTCCATGACGACGATGGAATTATCCAGCAACATACCGACGGCTAGTGCGATACCCGTGAGGGTTAGCGTGTTGATCGTGATTCCGAATAGATAAAAGAAATAGAAAGACGAGAACACGGAAATCGGGATGGCAAAAGCCACGATCGAAATGATCCGTATTTTTCGTAGGAACAAAAACAATACGAATATAGCCAATAAAGCTCCCGAAAGCCCGAGATCGATGATCTGGTCAATATTCTTGTTCATCACTTCGGCAGTATCGTCTTCCACTTCAATAAGCACCCCTTTGGATTCCAATTCCCCGTTCAAACGGCTAATTTCCTGCCGTACCTTTTCGGAAAGGTCGATCACGTTGGCCATGGGAGATTTGGATAGGATGCAAGAGATCACCTCTTTCCCGTTGGTACGGGCATAGGATTCCTCTTCCTTCACCCCGAACTGGATTTCAGCGATGTCCTTCAACTGGATCGGACCATTGGCAACCACGATGCTTCCCAAGTCTTCCGTGGCAAGATATTCGGCCGTCACGTTGACAAAATAACGTTTGTTACTCTCGTAAACCGAACCGGCGAAACTCTTTTCTGCCAAGTTGCTCGAAATCGCCCTGCTGATCGCGGATGTCGTGATGTTCAACGCTTTGCATCTTTCCGGATCGATGATAACTTCAATGCTTTTTTGTCGTCCTCCCAAGGTGGTGACATTAGCGATTCCGTCGATATTTTCCAGATAGGGGACAATCTCTGAATCGGCGATGTTACGCACGTAGTCGATGTCGTCCTCTCCGAGAACCCGTAGATTCATGAACATATCGCTGGCAGAGCCCGAGGATGATTTGTTCACGTTCAACCTGAAATTATCAGGCAGATTCGGGGTGATGCTTTTTATTTTTTCCTCCAGTTGCAGGAAGGTATATTTCAAATCGACATCCTGCTTGAAAGAGACGGTGACCTGCCCCCCTCTCGAATAAATCTGGGTTTCTATTTTTTCTACCCCGTGGAGGGCACTGACGGCTCCTTCAACGGGAATAGCTACTTGATTTTCTATATAGGAAGGGTCGGATTCGGTCTCGGCGCTAATGCTTACGCTCAACACCGGCAGTTCGGCGTTGGGGTATAATTCCATGGGAAGGTGTTTATAGGAGAAGATTCCCATAAGTACCAGTCCGATGAAAAGCATCGATACAAGAACCCTTCTTTTTATAATCGTGTTCATGATTTCTTTCTGTCAATAACGTAATACACACACGGAATAACGATCAGCGTCATGATGGTCGAGGTCAGCAAACCGCCGATCACGGCAAGTGCCATGGGGGAGCGTAATGAAGCTCCTTCCCCGAATCCGAAACACATAGGTAGCAACGCCAGAATGGTCGTGGCACTGGTCATGATAATCGGACGCACGCGATGCTGTGCTGCCATTTTAATGGACTCCTCCAGCGGGTGTCCCTCCTCTTTCAGACGATTGATCGCGTCCACGAGTATGATAGAACTGTTCACGGCAATACCTGCCAGCATAATGATACCGATAAAGGCCATCATGTTGAGTGTTTGTCCGGTGAGCAGGAATGCCAAAATACATCCCACGCCGGCCAACGGAATGGTCAACAGGATCGTGAACGGATGGCGCAAGGATTCAAATTGTGCTGCCATCACCATATATACAAGTAATATGGATAGGAACAGGGCAAATCCCAAGCCGCTGAATGACTCTTGGCGCATCTCCTCTTCTCCCGTGATCTTGGCCGAATACTTGGCCGGGAATTCAACCTCGGACAATTTCTCCTGAATCGCCGGGGTAATGTGGCTCAGTGAATACTGTTTCTCGATCATGGCGGTCACAATCCCCGTCCGGCTTTGATTTATCCGGTTAATCTCTTTCGGGGCAGACGTGATTTCGATGTCCGCGATCTCTCCGAGGCGGTATTTCTTTTCTCCTTGCACGATTTCAATGTCGTATATCTCGGAAAGAGTCACTTCGGGAACCTTGATATTGATGTCAATGGTTTCACCTTGTGTCTCGAAAGTTCCGGCATCCTTACCTGCCAGTTTCTCGCTGACTTGGTTACTTACCGTGGCCACGTCGATCCCATAGATCCCGCTTTTCAAGCGATCGATCTTGATATTTATCTCCGGTGCTCCTTTTTCCAGGGAAGATTTGATATCATATATACCGGGGATTCCGGTGATCTTCTCTTTTATCTCGGTGCATAATTCATCCAGTAACTCAAGTTCCTCCCCTTTCACCTCGATCACTAACGGGGCCCCCTCTGTACCCAAAATACTTTGCAGGGCAGATTCGCCCTTCTCGTAGGAGATCTCCACGCCTTCCGGCAACGGGTAATTCTCGTTGATATTCGTGATAAAGTAATCGGCATCCAGCTTGGAATCTTTCTTTATCTTTACCTTGATTTGGGATTGGTTCTCCGATTCCAATTTTCCTCCGCTCTGGCTTTCAAGATTCGACGGGCCCACCAACGTGTATTGCCACTCGATGTCGTCCTGACCGAGTGTCCGGATGGCATCTTCGATTGTCCCCACGGCATTATCCGTGCTTTTTAACCTTGTGCCGGGCTCCATGGTAACGAGTATCGAAAATTCCTTCGATTCCGTTTTAGGCATGAATTCCATACCGATCAACGGTAACATCAGGTAAGAAACAATCATAAGGATGGTGGCAATTGCAATCACCAGGTATTTCTTTTTAAGTACTTTCCCGACGAAATTTCCGAACCCTTTGATCGTGATGGCATGACTGGTCGTGTTCTCTTTCTTCCGCATGAATTTCGATGCCAGCATCGGGATAAACAAGATGGAGACAAAAAGCGAGGACAACAGCGAGAAACTAACCGTCCAAGCCTGTTCCTTGAATAACTCTCCGGCAGCGCCTTGCAGGTACACGATCGGAAGGAATACCACGATCGTGGTTAATGTCGAGGCCGTGATTGCTCCCGCGACTTCCGAAGTTCCCCTCACGGCAGCTTCCGCGGGAGGGAGGTTGTTCTCTTCCATGTTCCGGAAGATATTCTCCATCACCACGATGGCATTATCGACCAGCATTCCCGCTCCCAGCGCGAGTCCTCCCAACGTCATGATGTTAATGGAAAGTCCGTTAAAATACATCAAATTGAACGTGGCAATGATCGAGATCGGGATGGAGAGACTCACAATTAAGGTCATGTTTATTCGTCGCAAGAACAAATAAAGTATAATCACGGCGAGTATGATACCCATTAATGCGGAATCCTTGACCTCGTTGATGGAACTCCCGATAAATTCTCCTTGGTTACTGATGATATGGAAATCATATCCCGGCAGACTTTTACGGAATTCATCTATTTTTGCAAGCAAATTTTCCACGGCATTTACCGTGTTGTATTTGTTTTCTTTGTAGATACTGATTCCCAGGCAGCGTTCCCCGTTGTAACGGGCCAAATTCTCCGGCTCTTTGTTGCGGATGGACACGGAGGCCACGTCTTTCAAATATACCGGAGCCTTTGTTTTACCGGCACTGCTTGTAGATTCCGAAGAAGAGGAACTTCCGGTGGAAGAGTTCTCTTTGAATGCCACGATAATGTTCTCAATATCTTGGAGACTGGTAATCAGGTTGACCCCTTTCACCGTGTATTGAATATCCCCGTCCGTAATTGTTCCCCCGGAAACGTTTTGATTGATGGCCGTGATTTGTGAGGCAATTCCGTCGGCAGTCAACCCGAATGCCTCCAGCATGTAGGGATTCGTGGATATTTCAACGATGGCCTGTTCCTGTCCGTTCAACTGGATATCCGCGATTCCGTCTACCCGGACAAGTTCATTGCGCATGTAATTCTCTGCGATCTTTCGCAATTCGTTCATATCCTTCACCTCGTTGTGGGTGAGTGCGATGGTCATGATCGGGGTTGCGTTGGCGTCGTAACGGGTAACGTTGACTTCTTCTATAGTTTCATCTTGGGAAAGAGAGGAGACGCTTCGCTGTAAATCTAGGAAAGCGGCATCCATGTCCTGATCCCATCCGTACTCCACGGTAACTTTCGTGTACCCGACTTTCGTGACGCTGTACACGCTCTTCACGCCTTCCTGACGTGCGGCGGTCGACTCGACATTAGTCGTGATTAGTTTTTCAACCTCTTCGGGGGGTCGCTGACCGCTTTTCACTTCCACGTAAAGAGCGGGATTTTTCAAGTCAGGGAAAAGATCTGTCCCTAATTTATTATAGGATATAGTTCCCAGCAAACATACCGCCAACGTGAGCATCAACACGCTCACCGGGTATTTTACTGCAAATTTGGTAATACTGTTCATGTCTTTTTATTTCATGATTTTTACTTTGCCTCTGTTTCTCAGGAATTCGTAGCCTTTCACCACGATCTTGTCTCCTTGGTTCAGACCGCTTTCCACCTCGATGAAACGGTCGTCACTGATTCCGGTCGTGATAATTTTTTCCATGGCTCGGTTTTGTTCAATCGTGTAGACAATCCGGTTTCCTCCTCGACGGGAGTTAACAATGTCTTTCGGTATGACAATAACCGAATCTTTTTGCAAAGTAATAATCTCCCCTTTCGCGAACATGCCGGGACGTAATTTCAATTCCGGATTGTTGATCGTGATGAATCCGGTGTATGTGCGGGTATCCTCGTTGATGGCCGGGGATAATTGCGTTACAAGACCGGACAGGGTATCTGATTTGATATTGTAGTTGGTAACCAACACTTTCTGACCTACTTTCACCTTGTCGATCGTGTTTTCCGGCAAAGCGATTTCCATGTACATCTGGCTGTAATCCATCAATCCGACCATCGTCTCGCCCGAGGCGATCTCCACGTTCGGGGTGAAATACGGTAGGCTCACGATGGCTCCTTTGAAGGGGGCTTTGATCGTGAGTTTTGCCAGGTCTGTATATGCCGACTCCAATGCCGATTGGGCCTGTATGTAACTACTTTCAGCATTTAGTACATCTTTTTCCGTGGCACCGCCTTTTTCAAACACGGCTTTTTGGCCTTCCCACTCTTTTTTGGCGATGTCAACCTGCATCTTTTTCGTTGGCAACGATACGGTATTTTCGTGTTCCTTGTTGTTCAACTTGATAATCACGGCTCCTTCCTCGACAATGTCTCCCAGCTTGTAAGGACGCTTGGTCTTGGGATTGATCATCAGTTCGTATTTACCGTTTGTCTCGGATTTCACCTCCACCGTTTTGGCTGCTTTGGCTGTTCCGGTCGTGGTGGTCAGTTCCCGGATATCGCGTTTCCCGACTTCGGAAAGCCAGACAGGAGTGGTTGTTTCTGAAGAAGAGCTCATGCGTTGCTCGTTACAAGCGTTCAAGGTGTATGCCAGTAGAAGCACCCCGATATATTTTAAAGATTTGTTGATCATAGCGTTATTGTTTTATATTTTGTGTTAGGGTTATTTCAATAAATTCACTGGTAAATAAGAATTGTTACTCTGGTAATCCCACAGGGTTTGGATTTTCAGATCCAGTAATTTCAATTTATAGGAAATGATGGCGTCCGTCAACGCGTTTTTCGCGTCCGTCAACTGCGTCTGTTGATTCTTCAATTCCATACCGGTAAGGGTTCCGCTACGATATTTCTCGGCGTTTATGTCGTACGTGCGTTCCGCGTTCTTAACCGTTTGGCGGGCGATTTCGATTTGTCTCAATAATTTGGGTAACTCCCGACACACCTGACGAACGTTGAGTATGATGGATTTTCTTTCCTCCTCGTTACTGATCTCCGTGTTCTCGTTGGATAATTCCGAGCTGCGGATGTTTGCTTTTCTTGCGCCCCAATCCCAGATCGGAACGGTCAACGTGATCCCGATCGTCTCGTTATCATCCGGTTTCGAGAAAGCTCCGTTGAACTTGTCTCCTTGTCCCATCAAGCCCACTCTGGCGGAAATGCTACCTTTGAACTTGTTGTTGTCCCTCGCTTCGATCAGGCTAAAAATGCCCTCTTCGATAGCAATTTGTTGTTGACGGATCTCCATGCGTTGTGTCAAGGCATATTTGACCGCTTGATTCACATCCACGTGCACCGAATCAATCTGGATGTCAGGTAAGATGCTGATATCTATATCCAAGGGTAAACCCAAAGTTTGCTTGAACTGATCTTTGGTATTCTCGTAACTCGTTTCCGTGTCGGCGAGAGAATTCTCGTTCGTGGCCAAGGTTACTTCTGCCTGGAATAATTCTTCCGGGGGGATTAATCCTTGGTCTACCTTATTCTTGATGATTTCGTAATTTTGTTTTTGGCTCTGGAAAGCTTCCCGGGCCGTGACCAACCTTTTATAAGACTGGTAAACGCTATAAAATGCCGAGGTCACGTTCTTCTCGATGTTCAGTTGGGCCAAAGCGTATTGTATCTTTGCTTTTTCAAGGTTGAACTCCAACCTCTTCAATTGCATCTTGGTCTTGTTATAAGTAAAGATCGGTTGTTCTAAATTCAAGCTGAGGTTATTTGAAAAAGAGGTACTCTTGGCCCCGAAAGATTGGTTGTCATCATCCTGCCAATTGAACGAGTTACTGAGCGTGATCGTTCCGTCCGTCCACTTGATCGGTTGACTGATCCTGAAATCCAGTCCGGAACTCATGGATTTTCGGGTATACCATTGCGTGTTGTACTCGTCGAACGATGTACTTCTGGTATATTGAAACGGGTTCAGGTTCAAACTGAACTGTGACTTTAATGAAGCTTTTTGTTGGATAAGAGCTAGTTCACTTTGTTCCAAGCTCATTTTACTTTGAATGATGGAAGGACTTTGTTGGTAAGCGATCTCCAGAGCCTTTTCCAACGTCAAAAATTCCTGAGCAAACGTTGATCCGGAACAAAGCATGAGTATTCCTGAAATAATCAACGATATTGACGCGATCTTTTTCATAATATGTTGTTGTTATTTATTTGTTATTGTTCGTGTAAACCCATTTTACAGCGTCAGCAAAAATGATTTGATTTGACTCCGATCCCTTGTCACTTAAGGTGATCTTGGCTTCTCCTTGCGAGAAATAGAAAGATCCCAACGTCATCCATCCCTGTCGTCCCCGTCCAGTTTCAACGGATATCTCTTCTTCCCCGTCATCGTGTTTTACCGTGTAGTATTGTGTTTTTTTCTCTTCTCCTCCACGCCGCCACCATCCCATCATGGGGAGTTCTGAGGTGTACACGAATACTTCGTAAAAGCCCGGAATTTGTATCTGGGTAGTCCATTCGGCCTTGTTGCTTCCGGTTCCGGATTTTTTATACATGGCACTATTGATATAATCCCCGTAATAATTGGGGCCTATCGTGGCTGTCCATCTGCTGGGTGGCATCCAGAAATTCAGGTGCTTGTATTTATCCTCGCTCTCTTTTTTAAATAAAGATTGCAGTTTGTTTTTTTGATTGGATTCAATGATTCGGAATCCGGGATCTTCATTATCCACCGTGATCTCTTTCGGATTGAATGTGAACAAGGCGGCATCCGTGTCGAAAATTCCTGTTGTCGAATCCGTGGTCGTGGTGGTCACTTTTGCAAAGCTGTGCATGATCGAACTGGGCAGATTCTGCGAGATATTCGTGTTAATCGTGAGATTGCTCGGACGTTCGTCACACAAAATGCGAATTTCTTTGTACTTCTGAGGTTCGATGATGTAATTTTTCGCCGGCTTTTCTTCCATTTGTGCTGCCCGTCCTCTTCTCCCTCGCGGACCTCCGGGGAACATGCCTCCTCCTTCCTCGATGTTGACAGAGATAATTCCCTCCACTTTCGTGGGATTGTAAATTTTAAACTTCACGATGTATTTCGTGTAGTCCCCGATTTCTATCTGGTCGGCATCAATGCCTTTTACGATAAATCGAGGAGTACTGTTGATCGTGTACCAACTCGGGATGAAATCCATCAAATTGAAATGGTATTTGCGGATAAATTCACTATTCAGGCGGGTAAAATTGATCTCTTGGAACGGGTATCTTTTCATGAAATCTGCCATAAAACTCTTGAATTCATTGGCTGAGAGGCGAGAATTAATGTAGTTTCTCAGGTAAATACCTTTCAGTTTCATCATTTCGTAGAACACCTCTGTTGAAAGCGTGTTGTCAAGCACGGCCTGTTCAAAACTTCTTCCGTTCAAGTAAGCGGCTGCCCGCTGGTCATCACCCATTCCACTGAACATGCGGAAAAAGTGTCGGCCTTGCGAACTTTCCTCCTGTTTCAGCATCGTGTTCATCACGATGTCGATGATCGGGAAATTCTGGGAATAGATAGAGCCGGCGTAATTGAAATACATGGATGACACATCGTACTTGTTCAACTTGGACGTTCCGGACCATTCTCTCGAAAACATGTTCACGAAAGTATTCCCCTCTGACTGGTACGTTTCTTCCGAGAGAAGTACGCGACGGACAAAATCCCGTACCACGTTCATCTCCACGTCGATATCTTCCATGCCTCCCCCGCGAGGATCATTACGTCCCCATTCGGCCATTCTTTTTTTAGCGAATTTGAAATTACTGCTGGGTAGGGTAGTGGCAAATTCCGGAAGGAAAACCATCTCCGGTTGCGTTTGTTCGCTATTCCCTTTCCAGTTGCGCGCGTAACCCGCGTAGGAAATGGGCGTTTCCACCATGATGAATTTTGAGTACGGGTATTTGCGCCCTTTTCTCAATTCGTATTCGGACTTCACATCTTGAAGGAGTCCGGCTAACGTGTCCGGCATGTTGGGAAATATTTCGGAATAGAAATCATGTCCCTTGAAATTGTATAATTCGATCTGCACGGAATCAACCAGGATACTCTTCTTCTCGTAGTCTCCGATAGCTAAACTGATGCCGGACAATTGCTCGTTATTTTGGAATAGGGTCGTGTCCCCCGATTGGGAAGGCATCCCCTGTGAAAGAATCGTCCGGTTGTCGGGATGAATCACTTTTAGCGTGTAATTCGAGAAATTCTTCCGGATATTATAAGGAGCTTCCGGATTTACCGGAGGAAAAGTAGAGGGGTACCATAAGCATTCCGGGGTCAGCAGGGTAAATTGGTCCTGCACGAAAGCGTATCTTTTCCCGAAGCGGAGAATACTGCTTCCGGTTTGCGTGTCGTAATATTCTTCGTCCGTGATGTCCAGGTAGCAAATGTTCTCGTCGATGGAACCGTTGTACGCGATGTCCAGTTCAAGACTTTCGTACGGGCGGAGTTTGTGTTCTACGATAATAACTTGCGCGTCTCTTTCGTAGGGAACATCTTCTCCTTGTCGGGTTATTTTTTCAACTTGTAGAGAAGGATTTAAGTAGAACACGATCTTGTCAATCTCCTGATGATTCCGGTTTTGGACTTTTACATGTGAACTTACCGTGATCGTGTTGTTGTTCTGGGAGAATATAATTTCTTGGTTTAACAAGTGAGCCTTGTCAAAGTTACTGTATTTTTTATACCTTTCAGAGTATAGTTTGCGTTGATTGTCAATGTGGTCAAAACGGGCGTAGTACATGAAACCGCAGCCGACCCCGATGATCAGGATAATACATCCCAGGGCATTCAGCAAGATATTTTTCTTGGGATGCAGCGGTAAACGGTTGACCATGGCAATGGTAAACGTGAGCAAGCCCATTCCCAAGAACAGGAATGTAAACCGCTGGATAAGATAGGGGAGCAAATTCGTGTGTCCCAGCACATCGGAAAACATATTCGGCACCGTGAGGGCGAAGAAGTCAAATGCCCCGTGCTCCGCGTTGCCGAGATAAAATAAGGTTACCCCGATAAATCCCAGCATGATGACGAACGTCACCGCCTGATTGCGAATAAAACTCATGACCACGAACGATAATCCCAGCACGAAAATCAGTGACGGGATCGATAACGTGAGCAGGTAGAAGAAATAGGGGAACAGGGCAAACGGGGATTCACTTGCGAATACGTGAATGAAACCAGCGATGAGTAAAGCGACAATGTTCAACGATACAAACACCTTCATGATCCCCCAGGTTTTCCCGACAATGTAATCCGCGTTACTCATCGGTCGTACGTAAATCACCTCGGCCGTATCTAACTTCTTGTCTCGCTTTAAAAAACTTCCTGCCAAGAATATGGCAATGACAGATTGTGCGATATTGAAAAGATAGATATTGACAAACGGGATGGAAGACGGCATGGCGACCATGACCCATTCGAACCACCCTAGGTTTGACTGTGTACCCATGTGAAAAAATACAATCACTAAAAGGGATAAGATAGCGAATATACGAAATAGCCAGCTTCTCCGCAGGAGCTTGGTCTCGTATCTCGATATGGTGCTGATGTTGTGAATATTCATCGCTGGTTTCTTCTATAATTTACTGGAATAATTCGTTTTCTTTGATGGCTTCAACCTGCATGTTCATCTTGTCTTTCAACAAGTAGTCCATGTAGTAAACGTAGGCGTGTTCGAGATTCGGCTCGATGGCTTTATGCGAATAACCGTCGATACCGTCGGCTACCACCTGAATCTCCATTCCGCCGTCCGTCGGTATGGTTGAAATAATCGGGTATTTATCTTTGATCTCCTCGTACTCCAGGTCGGTTACGAAAATTTCCCATACTTTCCCGCGAGCCAGGTTGATCATCTCGTCCGGGGAACCTTCAAATTTCAGTTCTCCGCGGTTCAGCAGGGCCAGTTTCTTACACGTACTTGAAATATCTCCCACGATATGGGTGGAGAGGATGATAATGGAATCCTTGTCGCTAATGTCGGACAGGATATTACGGAATCGGATTCTCTCCTCCGGGTCCAACCCGGTGGTCGGCTCGTCCACGATAATCACTTTCGGGTTGCCGATGATGGCCTGGGCGATCCCGAGTCTTCGTTTCATACCCCCGGATAATCGGTTGGCCCAACGGTCGCGGACTTCAAACAAACCAACTTTGCGTAGCATCTCGTCTACCACTTCGGCCCGGTGTTGTTTGCCCTTGACCCCGGCAAGTCCGGCACCATAATCGAGGAATTCCCACGTTTTCAGCTTCTCGAAAAAACGGAAATCCTGTGGCAGGTAGCCCAACAGGGAGCGAATCGCTTTCCGGTCCTTGGCGATATCGTAATCGTCGAAATAGATGGTTCCCGACGTGCAACTCTGCAATAGAGTCATAATCCTCATGAGGGAGGTCTTGCCTGCTCCGTTCGGCCCCAACAGACCGAACATTCCCGGTTCGATTTCCAAATTCAAGTCTTTCAAGGCTTTTTTACCTCCCGGGTAGACTTTATTCAGATTTACAATTTTTATACGCATAACGCTAATATTTTAAGTTGGTATAAATCTAAGCATAATAAGGCAGAATATATGTTAATAAAATGTGAAATATCTTATATGTATAAGACACGTTTTACTTAAAAAGGTTTATTATTTTAACAAAACATTAACACAATCGGGCTGTAAAGGCTAAAAGTCGTAAAGATCACAAAATTCGTGAGGTCTATAAAGCGATGAGGGCTTTCAGACATGATCTCCTTCACGAACTTTTTCACACTCCGTTAAGAAAAAATCTCCCGGATGACCCGGATGCTTTTCGTGTTGAAATCCAAATTCAGGTGGAATCCGAGAAAGAGCAGGGCTATGTCGAGTAAAATCTTGCGTCCCTGTTGATTGAGCGGGATGTCTTTCAATTCTTGCAACTGACACGTGCAAAGGGCGTGGATGGCCTTGGCGGCATGTGGGCCGGTATGGTAACTCCCCGGGGAACTCGCGGGGTAAAAACATCCGTCGTTGATGTTGAACACGCGGTCGGGGCGATACGTGCTGTTGTCTATGCTAAAACCGAGTAGTTTGCTCAGCCGGAACAGAAACAGCAAATTGAAATTGGCAACATCATCCCGCGTGAAATTCAGGTATTCCACGGAAGTTTTAATGTACTCGTACAGATCGGGATTCGGGTTGGAATCCCGTAACACGAGATTTAATATTTCACCCCATAACAGGGCAATATTCATCTTGTACACGTCGAAATAGATGGCCGATGTGTTCACGAGCGGGGAGAGCGATTTCAGCTTGTGGAGACCGCCCCTTTCATTCGGGATGAACTCGATTTCCACGATTTGCATACACTGGGCGGACGTGTTCGCCTTGCGCTTGAACAAGGCCAACGGGGTGATCATTTGCATGTACCCCCTTTCCTCCGAATAGACGTGTAGAATTTGTTGCTGCTCGGAATGAGGTATGCTTTTCAATATGATGGCCTTTATCGTGTGCATGTTTTTTACAAGTCGTTTAAAAAACGGCATAATTCCCGGACGGCTCGTCCCCGGTGACTGATCTTGTTTTTCTCGTGCAGGGGCATTTCGGCAAAGCTTTCCTGGAAACCTTCGGGCCGGAAAATCGGATCGTAACCGAATCCCTCGCTGCCGTGCTTACTCGTGAGGATTTCCCCGTTGACGATGCCTTCAAACAGGTATTCCTTTTCCCCGAGAATTAGAGCGATAACCGTTCTGAAACGAGCTTGACGCTCCGATATATGTTGCATCTCCTGTAAAACCTTTTTCATGTTGGCTTCCGAATCGTGGGCGTTGCCCGCGTAGCGTGCGGAATAGACACCGGGAGCGTTGTTCAAAGCTTTTATTTCCAAGCCTGTATCGTCCGCGAAACAATCCAGACCATATTTCTCGTGGATATACCGGGCTTTTTGAAGGGCATTGCCTTCGAGCGTGTCCTGTTCCTCGGGAATATCCTCGTGGCATTGAATCTCTTTCAGGGAAACGATCTCGTGCCGGGAACCCAACATCTCTTTTATCTCTTCCAACTTGTGGGCATTGTTGGTTGCAAAAACTAATTTCATGGCCGATAATAATTTTATACGTGGCAAAGGTAATGAAATCGGGGGTAGAAGCTAACGTTTATCCCTGGAAATACCGTGAAATGTGAAAAAATCATGATCACCAGACGATTACTACCGGACCACTACCATGTAAAGCGCTATTAGAACGCTATTAGAACGCTATTAAAACGCTATACGGAATAGCGTTTTATAAGTGCTTTAAAAGTAGAGTAAGAGCGAGATTTTCGCTAGTGATCCGGTAGTAATACTGAATGACTCATCCAGTAAGGATAGACAAGGGGCTGTCGTGGGTAGGACAATTTATACGCCTTGATATTATAATTTTCCTCGCTCCGTATGGGAAGAAAATTATATCGTGTATATTTGCATTCAAGTAAAACAGAAACCATTAAATTGATCGTATGAAAGGGATTGTTGTGAAGTCTACCGGAAGTTGGTACTCCGTACGCATGGATTCGGGGGAGGTGATGGAGTGTCGGATAAAGGGAAAATTCCGGATGAAAGGGATTAAAACCACGAATCCCGTTGCGGTAGGGGATGTTGTTGAGGTGGAGATGAATCCCGATGGCGCGGTGATTAACCGGATCGAAGACCGGAAGAATTATATTATCCGGAAATCGACAAACTTGTCGAAGGAAGCGCATATTATCGCCGCGAATGTCGATCAGGCGGTGTTGGTCGTGACGGTGAATCATCCCGTGACGTCCATTGTTTTTATCGATCGTTTTTTGGTATCCGTGGAGGCATACCGGATTCCGGTTATACTCGTGTTTAATAAAATAGACGCGTATAGCGATGACGATTTGATGTTACTGGGAGCTTTGACCCGGATTTATGAGCAGGTGGGATACACGTGTTTGCACGCCTCTTCGTTGACGGGGGAGGGGATGGAGGACGTTGTGGCTGCCTTAAAAGATAAAGTGACCGTGTTTTCCGGCCTGTCGGGTGTGGGGAAATCTTCACTGATCAATCGTGTCGAACCGGGATTGAACTTGAAAGTAGCGGAGATATCCGATTCCCATGACACGGGGAAGCATACCACCACGTTTGCAGAAATGTTCCCGTTGAGTTTCGGCGGCTCTATCATCGATACCCCGGGAATCCGGGCTTTCGGGTTGATTCACATGGAGAAAACCGAAATCTCACATTATTTCCCCGAGATATTCAAACGGGCGGAAGATTGCCGTTTTTATAATTGTACGCATATTCACGAACCGGGCTGCGCGGTGATTCAGGCGGTGGAAGACGGGGAGATCAGCGAGAGCCGTTATTTTAGTTACGTGAATATGTTTGAGGAGGGTGACGAGAAATACCGGAAATGAGTAGAGCCGTATTTTTTATTGTCCGTGTATAAAATTTAAATGTTTTTGTGTAGGTTTGTAATCCGATAATTTATACACGTGTGTGAACTTTTGAATTTATGCAGGTCGATGATAAGTTGATATGTAGGTTTTTAAAAGAACATGATCCCCGGGGTATGGAGGTCTTGTTTGAGTATTATTATCGACCGTTGGTGTTGTGGGCAGATACATTTTTGAATGATATTCCGGCAGCGGAGGATATTGTGCAGGATTTTTTCGTGGATTTCTGGGAGCAACGTGCGTACGAGAGGATTACTTCGAGTAGTGTCCGGGGGTATATTTTTGCCGCCGTGCGGAATCGGGCCTTGAAGTTGCTGGAGAAAAGAGATGTTTTGCGGGAAGCAGACGGGGAATTGCCCGTGTTGGCGGACGAAAGTGATGCCGGATGGCTCACGGAAGAAATTCTGCAGGCGATGGAGGAAGAGATCGAAAAGTTACCCCCGCGTATGAGGGAGGTGTTGAAGGCCGTGTATATCGATGGACTAAGTTATCGGGAGACGGCAGAAAAATTTGTTATTTCTATTGCCACGGTTAAGACGTTGTTAGTAAATGCTTTAAAACGGCTGCGAAAAGTTTTTTCATGTTTCCCGCGTTTTTTTTCTTAATTTGAATCAACCTTTTTTATTCGTTTCCGGTCTTGTCGGTAGAAAATAATTACTGACAAATGGAGAAAATACCTCAAATTACCGAATCCGAGTTATTGGATTATTTTAACGGCAAACTTTCTGTCTCGGAAGAGAGGGAGGTTTTGGCGTGGAGGGAGGCTTGCGATGAGAACCGTAGGTTGTTTGATGCTGTTCGGAAAGAAAATCTTGTTATGCGGGAAGTTGTTCGGGCCCGGTTGATCAAGGGAGATTATTCTGCCATACGGGAGCGAATCGGGGGGAGACGCCATCGGGTGTTCAGGTGGTGGTACGGGGTGGCGGCAGCTGCCGTGGTAGGGATTCTCGTGTCTTCGGTTTTGTTGTGGAAAGGTTTTTCTATTGACGAGAACAATAACGAGATTGCTTATATCGGTCCTCCGGCACGTGCGGCGATATTGGAGCTTGCTGACGGGGAGCATCATTATCTGGGGGGTAACGAGATTGTGTTTAAGGAGCAGGATGGTGTACAGGTGGCGATTAGTAGCGGTAAGGTGGTATATGATAAAAAGCGGGGGGAGGACGTGGAGAAAGAGGATGTGCTTGTTTA
>ERZ780149.2053-NODE-2053-length-19683-cov-3.596699_pt1 | contig 19683 bp, 15 predicted proteins | sample MGYA00511367_ERZ780149 | MGnify/ENA primary metagenome ERZ780149 (study PRJEB29588, sample SAMEA2153852) | human gut metagenome | biome: human gut; feature: human-associated habitat; material: faeces | place: Denmark | collected 2008/2010 ... | reverse complement strand
CTTCGCCCAATTTAACCGGAATTTTACTGTAATGCACCAACGCACCGCCGCCGATTATTACGGCATCTAAATGGTTCTCCGCGTGAATTTTACTCATTTCGCTTACCGAATAAACCTTTGCGCCGGGCGCTAATGTTTTGTCGGTTGCAGTCCCCGGAGAAAACAGAAACAAATTAAAATCAAGACCGCGTTTTTGCATTTCCGTTTTGAAAACTTCGGGAAACATAACATCTCCGTAGTTTTCAACATTAAAAGTTCCGCAGATAGCAATATTATATTTCATTAAACTGCCCCCATAAAATAAATAACTCGTATATTATAACACAACCTGTTCGTAAAGTCAAAAAAATCGGATACACAACGCCGCGTACCCGATTTTTAAATTATCTTTCTTCTCTGAAATAATTAAGTCCGAGGCTTGCAGGAGGTTGATGCTCTCTTTTCTTACGCATACTTGTAATAATCAAAACGATAATAGTTACAACATACGGAAGCATTTTGAAAAGCTCCTGCGTTTCGGTGCCAAGACCCTGTATATAGTTATTGGCATTACAAAGCGCACCGAAAAGGAATGAGCCTACTATTGCCATAGAAGGCTTCCAAAGTGCAAAAATAACAAGAGCAATAGCCATCCAGCCGCGGTCGCCGAAAGCATTGTTCGACCAAACTCCGCTGGCATAAGCCATAACATACTGCAAACCGCCGAGCCCTGCAACAGCACTGCCTATGCAGGTTGCAATATATCTGTACTTGGTAACATTTATACCTGCGGCGTCGGCAGTTGCCGGACTTTCACCCACAGACCGCAGATTAAGACCTACTCGTGTACGGTTTAACACAAACGCCGTTATAATCGCAATAATAACCGCAACATAGGTAAGAAAATCGTGCGATAAAAACAATTCGCCGAACCAACCTAATTTAGAGGCAAAAGGCAACTTTGCCGAAAAGAACGAGCTTGTTTTTGTAAGGGCGATAGATGGCATTTCGCTTTTTGTAATGTTAATAAGCGACGCACCTAAAAAATTGCCGAGACCTATACCCAAAGTGGTAAGTGCCAAGCCCGTTACATTTTGATTTGCATGAAGCGTAACCGTCAGAAAGCTGTATATAAGTCCCATAACGGCGGCACCTACTATTGCACACAGCAAAGGAATGATAACTGCCAAAAGCGGATTCATTCTCGCAATATCGTTTCCGCAGGAATTTTCATAAAGGAAAGAGCCGACTACGCCGCTTATGGCGCCTACATACATAATTCCGGGAATACCGAGATTAAGGTGACCCGATTTTTCGGTTATAATTTCACCCGTAGAACCGTATAATAGCGGCACGCCAAGAAGAATTGCACGGCAAATGAACTGAATAATCATACCTGCTCCTCCTTTTTGTTGTGTTTGAATTTAATCGAATAGTTTATAAAGAACTCACATCCGACAAGCATCAAAATTACCAAGCCTACCATAATTTCGGCAAAAGACGGATTTAAAAAGGCTGTGTCGGCAACCTTTGCAACACCTATACGCAAGAATACGACAATAGCGGTCATAACAACCATAATAAACGGATTAAACTGACCGAGCCACGACATAAGAATTGCCGTAAAGCCCTGACCGCCGACGGTGTTTACATTTATGCTGTGGTCTTTACCCGCTACGAGCATCATACCCGTAATGCCGCAAACCGCACCGGATATTATCATTGTTCTGATAATTACCTTTTTAACATTTATACCTATGTATCTTGCCGTGTTTTGGCTCTCGCCCACAACCGAAATTTCATAACCCTGCTTGCTGTATTTAAGATACACATACATAGCCACAGTAACAATCGCAACAATTACAATGTTTACAAAATAATCGTTACTGCCCACAGTCGGAAAATTACCGTATTCCACAGGATTGATTACATTTGAACCGCTGCCCTTTGAGTAAACATAATATGCAATAATCTGTGTTGCAATATAGTTCATCATAAGGGTAAACAGAGTTTCGTTTGTGTTAAACCACGCCTTGAATATTGCAGGTATCACACCCCACAGAGCGCCCGCAATAATACTGGTTACCAAAATAACAATCATAAGAACGGGATACGGCAGCTTGTTGCCGAGTTCTATCATGCAAATCATTGACGCCAAGCCGCCCATAAGAGCCTGACCCTCGGCACCGCAGTTCCAAAACTTCATTTTAAATGCGGGAGTCAGCGCCAATGCCAAGCATAGCAAAACGGCTATCTCCTGCAAATATTTCCAAAGCATTGTGGTTCTGCCCTCAAAAAGCTTGCCGAAAACACCCGAAAACATAATCTGAAATGTTTCGCCTAAGCTTTTTTCAGCCACGCCCATCGAGATAAATCCGACTATAATAAATGCTATAGCAATAGTAGCCACCCTAATAAGCCACGCCTGCCAATTAGGCATATCGTCGCGTTTTGCAATGTGAAAATGCGGCTCTGCGTGCGTTTTTACCGCTTTATCAGCCATTGGTGTTTTCCTCCTCCTGCTTAGGTTTGGTCATAAGCAGACCTATTTCCTCTTTTGTGGTATTTCTGCCGTCGACCGTACCCGTAATCTTGCCCGAGCCTATAACCATAATTCTGTCGCAAAGTTCAATAAGCACATCAAGGTCTTCGCCTACAAAAATAACGGCAACGCCCTTTTCTTTCTGCTCATTAAGCAGATTGTAAATCATATAAGACGAGTTTATATCAAGCCCGCGGACAGGATATGCCACCATAAGAACGGTAGGCGAAGATGAAATTTCACGGCCTACAAGCACCTTTTGAACATTACCGCCCGAAAGACGGCGCACAGGCGTTGCGGCAGACGGCGTTACAACCTCAAGGTCATTTATAATCTTTTTGGCCAAATCCTTTGGATTTTTACGCACTAAAAACATTGAACGGCCTTTTGAATAACTGCGGAGCATCATATTATCGACAATATCCATATTGCCTACAAGACCCATACCCAAGCGATCCTCGGGCACAAACGACAAACGTACGCCCATATTTCTGATTTGCATGGGTGTTTTGTCACGCAGGTTTTCAATTTCGTTAGTTTTGGGGTTAAGATAAAGTATCTCGCCCGAGGTAAGATGCTGAAGCCCCGCTATCGCCTCAAGCAGCTCGCGCTGACCGCTGCCGGCAATACCCGCAACTCCGAGTATTTCGCCACCCCTTGCGGTAAACGAAACATCGTCAAGAACCGTTGTACCCATTCGATCGACGCAGCTTAAATTTTTAACAACGAGTCGCTCGGTTGTGTCGTGTGGCTCTTTGCGCTCAATGTTAAGCTCAACCTTTTTTCCGACCATCATTTCGGTAAGCTCGGCCTCGTTTGTTTCACTTGTGTTTACCGTGCCTATATATTCACCCTTGCGCAAAACCGAAACACGGTCTGAAAGCGACAGCACCTCGTGCAATTTATGGGTTATAATAATGATACACTTGCCGTCATCACGCATACGGCGAAGAATGTTAAACAGCTTTTCGGTTTCTTGCGGAGTAAGAACGGCTGTGGGCTCGTCAAGTATTAAAATGTCAGCCCCGCGGTACAAAACCTTTATAATCTCTACCGTCTGTTTTTCGGAAACCGACATGGTATAGATTTTCTTTTGCGGTTCAAGCTCAAAGCCGTATTGCTCGCTTATTTTTTTTATCTGTTCGGTAGAAGCCTTTAAATCGTACTTGCCGTCCTCTAACCCAAGCACAATATTTTCGGCGGCGCTGAAAACGTCAACCAGCTTAAAGTGCTGGTGTATCATACCGATTTTATATGTAAAAGCGTCTTTGGGCGATGTTATAACCGCCTCTTGACCGTCAATGTAAATCTGACCTTCATCGGGAAAATAAATTCCCGAAATCATATTCATAAGTGTGGTCTTGCCGCTTCCGTTTTCACCTAAAACCGAAAGAATCTCACCACGGTACGCAGTAAGATTGACATCCTTATTGGCAACTACATTGCCGAATCTTTTGGTTATGTTTTTAAGTTCTATTGCAGGTTGTTTTTCCACATTAAACCTCCGTTCAAATAATTCTCAAGAAAAAGTTGAACATTTGACAGCTTTTTCTTCAAAACTACTTTGAGGCGAGGGAGTGCACCCTCGCCTCAAATAAAATGTTACTTATTAATCGCCGTAGTTTCTGTCAAGAAGAGTGATTCCGTCGATTTCAACATCAAAGTAAGGAGCTGAACGGTATTTTGATTCCTCAAATATACCGTCTTTAACAACTTCGGTGTCTTTCTCGAAATTGGCGTCGGTATCAACGTCAGCCTTGTAAGAAGCAAGCTTTTCACCCTTTACGGTGAAGTTAGCAGTATCAAATACATTGAGTGAACCGTCTTCAAGCTTAGCCTTTGCTTCTTTAATCTTGTCGGCGGTGCCGGCAGCGGCAGCTTTTTCGTTAACATCGGTAAGAACAACCGAGCCTGTTGCAATTGTACCGGTCCAATCGGTGTCAATTGCTTTGCCGTCTTTAACACAGCCGATCATATACTTGAAGTAAGGTGTCCAGTCGATTCTTGAAGATACGATAAAGGTGTTGGGGCATGCTGCAAGTGTTGAACCGTTGTAAGAAACGTTGGGAACCTTTGCGGTTTCACAAGCGGTAGGAGCGCCCATAGAGTCGGCGTGCTGGCTTATAAGAACGCAACCGCCTGCTATAAGAGCCTGAGCGGCTTCTTTTTCTTTTTGCTCATCATACCAAGAACCTGTAAACTTAACATCCATAGTAACGCTGGGGCAAACAGATTTTGCACCGAGGTAGAAAGAGGTGTAGCCTGACATAACCTCTGCATAGGTGAACGCGCCTACATAGCCCATTTTTGCCTTTTCGGCGGTAATGGTGCCTGCGTCAATCATCTCGTTAAGCTTCATACCTGCCGCAATACCTGCGAGGTAACGGCCTTCATAGATAGAAGCAAACGCATTGTGGAAGTTTGCAACACCTGCGGTGTGAGCCTGTGTGCCTGTTGCATGGCAGAACTGAACATCGGGATATTTCTTAGCAGCGTCAAGAAGGAATGATTCGTGACCGAAAGAATCGGCAAAAATAATGTCACAGCCTTCAACCTCGATAAGCTCAACGGCTGCGTCGTAGCAGTCCTTAGACTCGGTAATTTGAGTCTTTTGAACATAGCCTACATTCATTTCTTCACAGGCGGCCTTTGCGGCGTCCATAAAGTTTTTGTCGTAGGTTGACTGCTCGTCATGAAGGAATATAAAACCAACCTTCAATTCGCTTGCGTCGGAACCTGAGTTTGTGTCTTTTGTACCACAGCCTGCAAAGCACAAAAGCATAGCTGCCGCCAAAAGAAGTGCGATTAACTTTTTCATTTTTAAAACTCCTCTTTTTTAAAAATATTTATGTAAATTTAAATTACATACAACAGTTAACGAAAGGTAATTCCGTCGGCGCTCATTTTATCAATCACCACAAGGCTTTCAACCCTTATGCCCTTTTCGCGCAGGCGGTCGCCGCCGCCCTGAAAGCCCTTTTCGATGGCACAGGTAGCGCCCACAAGCGAAGCACCTGCCTGCATTACAATATCAATTAAACCCTCAAGCGCTTTACCGTTTGCAAGAAAATCATCGATTATTACCACTTTATCGGTAGCTTTTAAATATTCACGGGCAACAACTATATCATAATCTTTGTTATGGGTGTACGAGTGAACATTTGCGCTGTAAACATCACCCGACACATTTGAGCTTTTATTCTTTTTGGCAAATACAACCGGCAAATGCATGACGGCGCCTGCGGCAACCGCAACGGCAATGCCCGACGATTCAACAGTGAGCAGCTTGGTAACGCCGTCATTTTTGTAAATGCGATTTATCTCTTCGCCCAGCTTCATAAGAAAATCAACATCTAACTGCTGATTCAAAAAAGAGCCGACTTTAAGAACATTCCCCTCAAGCACGGTGCCTTCGGTAACTATCTTCTGCTCAAGCTCAATCATAAAGTCAACCCCCATAAAAAGCACAAAGGCAGACTGTAAAAACAGCCTGCCTAAAATCATAGAGCCAATTTCAGACCCAAACAAAAAGTTAAGGTCAAACCAATAGTCGCAACTTACGGCGTTGCGGTAGAAACTCTCGGACCATGCAACCGAAATTATATTGGCAAACTGCTTACATATTCATCTGCAAACCTATCGTAACACAATAAATTGTGTTTGTCAACAAAATTCGTCACAAAATGCCGTTGTAATTTTGCACAAATTTATACTGCGCAACCGGCGCAATTATCGTCTTCCTGTTATACAGTCGGCAACATAAATACCCATGGCGCCCGACTGTGACAGTCCGCGGCATATACCCGAGCCGTCGCCTATGATGTAAACTCCGTCAATAAGCTCGAATTTTTTGTTCATAAACTCGGGGCGTATTGAGTAATACTTGCTTTCACAGCCGTAAAGCAGTGTGTCGTCATTGGCGGTGCCGGGGGCAACCTTATCGAGAGCATAAATCGTTTCAATAATGTTGGTAAGTATTCGGTGCGGAAGCACAAGCGAAATATCGCCCGCCGTTGCTTTAAGGGTGGGAACCACGGTGTTTTGCGAAAGGCGGTGTTCGTTTGTTCTGCGGCCGCGTATAAGGTCGCCGAATCTTTGCACCAGCACATTGCCCTTACCTATCATATTAGCAAGTCGTGAAATATTTTCGGCATATTCGGTAGGCTGATTAAACGGCTCGGTAAATCGGATACTCGAAAGTATTGCAAAGTTGCAGTTGTCGGTCTTTTTTTCTGCCTGAGCATAGGCGTGGCCGTTTGCCGTGATTATACCGTGATTGTTTTCTGCCGAAACAAGACCGCCCTGATTAAAGCAGAACATACGACAACGGTCCTCAAAGGTTTTTGTTTTATAAAGAATTTTAGGCTCGTAAATTTTTGAAGAAAACTCGCGCCAAATAATATCCTTCATTTCAACACGCACGCCTATATCTATGTGATTCGAATGCATTTTTACGCCGTTTGATTTGCAAAAATCCGATACAAAATTAGCACCCGAACGGCCGGTGGCAATTATTATGTTTTTTGCCTCGAACACCTCTTGATTAGCATAGTAAACACGGTAATGCTCACCCTGCTTTTCTACCCTTTCACAGTCATAAAAGCTGTAAAGCTCGGTGCCCGATTCTTTTATCGCGTTTATTAGGTTTTGCATTGTAAGGTAGTTGTTGTCGGTGCCCAGATGCTTAACATTCATATCAAGAAGTCGCAGATTATTCTGTATGCATTTAAGCCGCAACTCGTCATTAGATTTAAACACCTGCGGAATACCCGAGGTGCAATATTCGTTCAGCACCTTGTCAACCTCGTCAATATAAAGGTTTGCAAGGTCGTCGCCGAGCTCCTCGCCCAAAGTCCCGCCGTAAGCGGTGCCTAAATTAAACTTACCGTCGCTGAATGCGCCCGCGCCCGCAAAACCGCTTGTAATACTGCAAATTTTGCAGTGCACACATGTGTTGTTTCTGCCTGCCGGACAGTTGCGCTTTTCAAGTTCGTTACCGCGCTCGGTTATGGCTATTGTCATATCGGGGCTGTTGAGCCTTAATCGGTAAGCCGACATAAGACCGCCTATGCCTCCGCCTATGATTACGGTATCAAACCTTTTCATATAAATCACTCCGTAAAAAACGGGCCGCAAACCGCACAAGCGGTTACAGCCCTTACTGCCTGTCTATTCTACATTAACAAAACAAAAAAGTCAACACGAAGTTATCTCTTTTTCTATCATCAATAGTCTGTTATATTTTGCAACGCGGTCGGTGCGGCAGGGTGCGCCTGTTTTTATCTGCCCTGCTTTTGTTGCCACCGCTATATCGGCTATTGTTGTGTCCTCGCTCTCGCCCGAGCGGTGTGAAATTACCGCCGCATAGCCGTGTGATGCCGCCGCTTTTATTACTTCAAGCGTTTCGGTGAGCGTGCCTATTTGGTTCGGTTTTACAAGCACGGCGTTGCCAACCTTTTTTTCAAAGCCCATTTGCAACCGTTTTGGGTTGGTTACAAACAAATCGTCGCCGACAAGCTGTATTTTATCTCCCAGTTTTTCGGTTAAAATTTTCCAGCCGTCCCAATCGTTTTCGGAAAGTCCGTCTTCAATAGATATAATCGGGTATTTTGAGGTAAGCTCGCCGTAATACTCTATAAGCTGTTCGGCAGTTACGGTTTTATCACGCTTGGGCATAATATATTTACCGTCTTTATACCACTCGCTTGAAGCCACATCTAAAGCAATTTTAATTTTTCCGCTATAGCCTGCCTTTTCAATCGCCTGTAAAATCAAATCCAATGCCGCCTCATCGCTTTCAAGATTAGGTGCAAAACCGCCTTCGTCGCCTACACCGCTTGCAAGCCCGCCGTCTTTTAAAATTTTGCCTAAATTATGATATATTTCACTGCAAATGCGAAGTCCGTCGGCAAAGCTTTCTGCCGACTGCGGTATAATCATAAATTCTTGAATATCTATATTATTCGCCGCGTGCGCGCCGCCGTTTAAAATGTTCATCATAGGACGCGGCAAAACCGTTGCATTAACTCCGCCGAGGTATTTATAAAGGGGCATATTTTTACATTTTGCCGCCGCATAAGACACAGCCAGCGACACCGCCAAAGTTGCGTTGGCGCCAAGACGAGATTTATTTTCGGTGCCGTCAAGCTTTATAAGGCTGTTATCAATTCCTTTTTGGTCAAAAACACATTTACCGCATAATAAACTGCTTATTTCACCGTTAATGTTTTCGACCGCCTTTTTGACGCCCTTGCCCATATATCTTGAACGGTCGCCGTCGCGCAGTTCGTGCGCCTCGTACATACCGGTAGAAGCGCCCGACGGGCTTATGGCAAAGCCCTCTGCCCCGTTTTCGCATATCACCTTTGCCGCGACTGTCGGGTTGCCGCGTGAATCTAAAACCTCAAAGCCCTTTACATGTTTAATCTTCATAAAAATTACCTCCGTTTTCTTTAATTTTACCCTTTATTTTTTTATTTATGTATGGTATAATAATATGAAAAATTGTGTTAGGTGGAAGTATGGAACCGAAAGTTAATGAGAATCTCGATTCAAAACAAGGTAATATTATTTACGGAAGAAATCCTGTTATGGAGGCCTTGCGTTCGGGGCGCGAAATAGACAGACTGCTTATAGCACACGGAGTGACGGGCGGCTCGGTTACCGCAATTCGCGCAAAATGCGCCTCACGCGGCATACTAATAAAAGAAATAAGCCCGCAAAAGCTTGACTACTACTGCGGCGGCGGAAATCACCAAGGTGTTGCGGTTATGATTGCAAGCCAAGAATATTCCACCGTGGAAGAAATTCTTGCAGTCGCAAAAGAGCGTGATGAAAAGCCGTTTATTATTATATGCGATGAAATCGAAGACCCTCATAATCTTGGTGCCATAATACGCACTGCCGAAGCCTGCGGCGTTCACGGCATAATAATTCCTAAACGCCGCTCGGCTTCACTTAACGCAACCGTCGAAAAAACCTCGGCAGGCGCGCTTGCTTATATGAAGGTGGCGCGCGTTACAAACATATCAAACACTGTTGATGAGCTGAAAGAAAAAGGAATTTGGGTGTTCGGAGCCGATATGGATGGCACGCCCTATACTCAAATTGACTACAATATACCCTGCGCAGTTGTTATTGGCAACGAGGGCAAGGGTATAGGTCCGCTTGTGCAAAAAAAATGCGACGGTATAATCAGTTTGCCGATGTTCGGCAAAATCAACTCGCTTAACGCTTCGGTAGCGGCGGGCGTGCTTATGTATGAGGTTGTAAGAAAACGAAAATAATAATTTAAGCTGGTGGGAAAATATTATGGGTTTTTTCTCGAAAAACAGAAAAGATGACATCGGTTTTATAATCAATTCCGATGACGACAATATAAAAATATCGGGTGACAAAAACATGGCGCCTCACGCCATTACGCCTCAAGAGGTATCCGAGCTTTGGGTTTTAAACGATGAGTCGGAGCAAACTGCCGAAAAAACAAGCGCGCTTGACTCGCTTAAAAAGCGGATGAGCGATTCCGTTCAAAAAAATCACGAAAAAGCGGTCGGTGCCGATTTAAACAGGCAACCGCCAAAAGAGGAAGCCGAGCCTGAGCCTGCACAATTAAATCAGGCTGACGATGTCGAAAAGCAAACAGAAAGCAGTGATAAATCTCTGCTTGAGAAGCTTCACCGTTACACGGTTGATGAGCAGGGTCGAGACCTTTCAAAATCAAACGAGCCTCTTTATCACCTTGAAAGCGTTGCCGAAATAATTAAACATAAAACCGAAGATTCAATTAAAAATCTTTCCGAAAAATACGATGTTTTTTTCGATGATTTATCAAAGGGCAAAAACAGTTCGGAAACAAAAGCCGCGCAGGACAACGCCGAAACATCGGCGCCTACATCGATATTCGAACAAATGGTTACCGATTCGGAAAAGCGCGAGGAAGAGCAGCTTCATCAAAGCATTTCTGGCGGTGAAAGCAACAGCTTGACCCCTGAACCCGATGATATTGATATTCCCGATATATCCGACATTGACAACCGTGAATACGGAATAAACCGCGAAAAACCGATTGCGGAAACCGCAACCGTAAGATTTACCCCCATAAAAGACAGCAAGGGAAATACCGACCACATAACAATAAGCAGTATCACACAGCACATTGATTTGGAAGGCTCGGTTCAAAACGCGCCCGATGACTATGATACTGCATTGGAACAGTCGGAATTTGAAAAATTTGAACCCAAATCGGAAATAGAAGATATTTCATCTGGCAAAAAAATGCTTCGCCGTTTGGCTTTAAAGAAGCGCTCGGCATTTCTTTGCGTATTAGGCTCGTTGGCTTCGGTTATTGCGCTGTCGGTGTTTTTGTTGCCGCCGGTTTTCGACTTTATAATAACCAATCCCAAAGCCGCTATGTTTGTTTGCGGCGGGTTTTTACTGTTTTCAACACTTTGCAACTGCGGTATGTTTGCCGACTTTTCAAGACTTTTCAATAAAAAATGCACGGCCGACATTCTGGCATCTGCCGCGTCGGTGTTCACACTTTCGCTTTCGATTTGCGCCGCGCTCACAAATTCAAACGCATACTATATAATCTTGCTTTGCGCCGTTATACTTTTTATACGAAGCATTTCGCGATTTAAATCGGTTTCGGCGACACAGGGTAATTTAAAACTCATTTTAAACGAAAAAGAAAAAAATGCCGTTACCCTTATAAGCGACAGCGCCACTACCTTTGCAATGGCAAAAAACTCCATTGAAGGCGATGTGCTTGCCGTAGCTCACAAAAAATCGGCATTTATTCAAAACTTTATTAAATATTCCACCTTCAGAACTGCCTTTTCGTCTCGGTTGCCACTTATTTTTTGCATATCAACCGCGCTGGCGTTAATCAGCGGAGCAGTGGCTTATTTCTACTACCGCAGTATTTTTGACGCTTTTTATTGCACTGCGTCAATAGCGGTTGTTTCTGCAATGCCTACACTGTTTTTTATTGATTCCTTGCCGCTTTCAAGCGCCGCTAAAAAATTAAACGCAAAGGGTGCCGTAATTTTAGGTATGCACGGCGCCGAGGAAATAGAATCGGCAAATGCCGCCGTTGTTTCGGTTAAAGACATCTTCCCCGAAGGCACTGTAAAAATGTACAGTATGAAGGTGCTGTCCGACAATGATATTGACCGAACCATTCTGAAAGCGGCGTCGCTTACTGCGGCGGTTAACAGTCCGCTTGAAGCAATATTCAATCAAATAGCGGGTACAAACACATCATACTCCATTCCGGATTCCGACACCGTTAAATACGAAAAAAGGCTCGGTATATCGGGCTGGGTTGATAACGAGCTTCTGTTTATCGGCAACCGTTCGCTTATGGAGGCACACGGCATAGCCATACCGAGCATTGAGGTTGATAAAAAGATTTTACGCAAGGGCTATTTCCCCGTTTATGTTGCAACCGAAAACACTGCATGCGCGCTGATTGTAATTCAATACGATGTCAACCGTGAAATTGCAAAGCAGCTGCGAAAAATAACCGATATGGGCATTACTCTTCTTGTTGAAAACAGCGACCCCAACATAAACGAAGAAATGCTTTGCGACTACTTCGGCTTGTATGAGGATTCGGTTAAAATAATGACAAATGCCGGCGTTTATATGTATAAAAACGCAACTCCGTTTGCCGAAAAATGCTCGGCGCCTGCCGCTTTTCGCGGTTCGGGTTTGAATTTTATAAGAATTATCAACTGCGCTTCGGGTATAAAAAAATCAAATGCATTGCTTACGGTTATGTATGTTCTGTTTGCCGTTTTGGGCATTATGTATTTTGTTTACGCCTCTTTTTCGGGGCTTGAGGCATTACCGCAGGCTTTGACCGTTTTAATTTATGTCCTTGCGGTTACGGTTTTATCAATAATCGGTTTTCTCATTCGAAAACCGTAGGAGGAATATACTATGTCAGAAAAGAAAAAATTTTACATTACAACAGCCATCGCCTATGCTTCGCGCAAGCCGCACATAGGCAACGCCTATGATATTGTTCTTGCCGATATGATAGCACGCTATAAAAAGATGATGGGCTTTGATGTTTATTTAATGACCGGCTCTGACGAACACGGTCAAAAAATCGAAGAATACGCAAAAGCGGAAGGCATTTCACCGAAAGAGTTTGTTGACAATGCCGCCGCAAATATTAAAGCCGTTTGGGACAGTCTTAACACCTGCTATGATAAATTTATTCGCACTACCGACGATTACCACGAAAAGACCGTTCAAAAGATATTCAAAAAACTTTACGACCAAGGCGATATTTACAAAAGCACCTATGAAGGAAAATACTGCGTACCCTGTGAGTCCTTTTATACCGAATCACAGCTTATAGACGGCAAATGCCCAGACTGCGGCCGTGAGGTTATTGACTCTAAAGAAGAAGCGTACTTTTTGCGGCTTTCAAAATATCAGGATAAGCTTGTAGAATATTATGAGCAAAATCCCGACTTTATAAAGCCCGAATCACGCAAAAACGAAATGCTGAACAACTTTATAAAGCCCGGCCTTCAGGACCTTTGTGTTTCACGCTCGTCATTTAAGTGGGGCGTGCCCGTAACCTTTGACGACAAGCATGTAATATATGTATGGATAGACGCGCTTTCAAACTATATCACAGGCATTGGCTACGACCCCGACGGCAGCAGCGAGCAGTACAAAAAGCTTTGGCCTGCCGATTTGCATGTTATAGGCAAGGACATTGTGCGTTTTCACACTATCTATTGGCCGATTATTCTTATGGCGCTCGGCGAGCCGTTGCCAAAGCAGGTGTTAGGCCACCCGTGGGTGCTTGTCGGCGAAGACAAAATGTCAAAGTCAAAGGGTAATGTTATCTACGCCGACGAGCTTGCCGCCCGTTTTGGTGTTGATGCGGTGCGCTACTATCTGCTTTCGCAAATGCCCTATCTTAACGACGGCACCATCACCTACGAAAGCTTTATAAATGTGTTTAATACCGACCTTGCAAACACACTCGGCAACCTTGTAAGCCGTACCGCCGCTATGATTAAAAAGTATTTTGACGGCACCGTTGTTCGCAACGAAATAACCGAAGAGCTTGACCGCGAGCTTTACGCTTTTGCCGAAGAAACACTCGAAAAATACCATAAATCAATGGACAGCTACCACAATTCGGATGCCTGCGCCGCAATTTTAGATTTGGCAAAGCGTTGCAACAAGTACATTGACGAAACAATGCCCTGGGCACTTGCAAAAGACGAAGCCCAAAGGGGTCGACTCAACGATGTGCTTTATAACCTTAGTGATTGCATCAGAATTATAGGCATACTCTTAAAGCCGATTATGCCCGAAACATCAAATAACATTGTAGGAAACAGCGAAAACACTGACTTCCGTATAGCAGAAAGCTATACGCCGGGCGAATCTGCCGTTATGTTCCCCCGACTTGATACCGAAAAGGTACTCGCCGAAATTGCCGCCGAGCAAGAAGCAAAGGAAAAGACGGCTGAAAAGGCTGCCGAAAACACTGTAACTATGGCTGAAATAGGCATAGAAGACTTTGCAAAGGTTGAACTTAAAACCGCAAAAATTGTTTCGTGTGAGCCTATTCCCAAAGCTAAAAAGCTTTTAAAACTTATCCTTAATGATGGTAGCGAAAAAGAGCGAATTGTAGCTTCGGGCATTGCAAAATGGTACACACCCGAAGACCTTATCGGTCACACGGTAATTGTTGTGTCAAACCTTAAGCCTGCCACCCTTTGCGGCGTAGTATCTAACGGTATGATTTTAGCGGCCGATTGCCCAAACGGCGATGTTAAGGTAATTTTTGCCGACGATATTCCCGAAGGTTCAAAGATTAGATAATGATTTATACCGACGATTTAAAACTAAACGAGCCCCTGATATTTGATTCCCACTCGCATTATGACGACGAGCGTTTTGCCGAAATCGGCGACGAACTGTTTAGAGAAATGCAATCTACCGTCTGCGGTATTGTTACCTGCGGTTGTGATGAAGCTTCGTCTAAAGCGGCACTCGGTCTTGCCGAAAAGCATGACTTTGTATATGCCGCAGTAGGTGTTCACCCCGAATCTATTAGCAGCGGCACTACTACCAAGCAAATAGAGGCTTTGGCGAAACACAAAAAATGTGTTGCTATCGGCGAAATAGGTCTTGACTATTATTGGGAAAGCGAAACCCGTCAAAAGCAAATTGAAGTTTTTGAAGATATGATTAAACTCTCCCAAAAGCTCGACCTTCCGATAATTGTTCACGACCGTGACGCACACGCCGACACGCTTGAAATACTGAAACGGTTAAAGCCCAAAGGCGTCGTGCACTGCTTTTCGGGCAGTGTGGAGATGGCGCGTGAAATAATTAAACTCGGTATGCACATAGGCATCGGCGGCGTTGTAACATTTAAAAACGCAAAAAAACTGCCCGACGCAGTAAAAATTATACCCGACGAATTATTGCTTGTAGAAACCGACTGCCCATATTTGGCGCCCGAGCCGTATCGCGGCAAGCTGTGCCATTCGGGTATGATAAAGCTCACAGCGCAGAAAATTGCAGAAATCAGAAACACCTCAACCGAGCACATTTTAAAGCAAACGGCAAAAAACGCAAAAAAACTGTTCAATATAAAATAACGAATAATCACCCTGCAAAGTGCAAACAATACACTTGAAAGCGGGGTGATTTTTGTGAGCAAGGATAAGAATAAGAAAAACCAAAATAAGAACGACAATAAAAAGGACCAGAACAAAAACGAAAATCAAAATCAAAACAACAGTTTTGAAAATAAAGAATAAGCATCAAAAAACACAGCGTATGCAAAAGTCTGCAAACGCTGTGTTTTTCTTTTATAAGCTCACTGTTAAATATATAAATTTTTAAAATACAAAAAACGAGCATTTAAGAGCATTTAAAAGAAAACGTAAGAAAACAGAATATTTACAAATTTTACTGTGAAAAAGCCTGCAAAAATTCTGCGTTTTTTGCAAGTTTTACTTGACTTTTTGCGTATTTAGTCTTATCTTATTTATTGTTAATATAAACATACGTATTAACATTTAACGCATCTGTGTAGAAAGACGGTCGGTACTAATGTATGCCGTAGTCCGCATTTTGCAGGATTATGAAAAACCCTTTGTCAGGGCATACAAACAAACGGTCGGGGTATCGCGCAGGGTAAACGTAAAACTTTACTACTGTCGACACTTGTGTGTTTGACAAAGGGGGATGCTTAAATGGAAACAAACAAAAACATTATCGAGCTTAAAGACATCTTCGTTTCTTTCGGCGATGAAAAGGTGCTTGACGGCCTGAACCTCGAGATACGCGATAAAGAATTTATCACGCTTCTGGGTCCCTCGGGTTGCGGCAAAACCACCACACTGCGAATAATCGCAGGCTTTCTGAACGCCGACTGCGGCGAGGTTGTTTTTGAAGGCAAAAAAATAAATGGTGTGCCGTCGTACAAGCGACAGGTTAACACCATTTTTCAGCGTTATGCGCTTTTTCCGCACCTTAATGTGTATGAAAATGTTGCATTCGGCCTTCGCGTTAAAAAGCTCAAAGAGGACGAAATCAAACAAACAGTCACCGAAATGCTGCACCTTGTAAACCTTGACGGCTTTGAAAAGCGTTCGGTTTCTACCCTTTCGGGCGGTCAGCAGCAACGCGTTGCCATTGCGCGCGCCATCGCAAACAGACCTAAGGTGCTGTTGCTTGACGAGCCGCTTGCGGCGCTTGATTTGAAACTGCGCAAGGATATGCAAAAGGAGCTTCGCCGTATTCAGCGTCAGCTCGGAATTACCTTTGTGTTTGTAACTCATGACCAAGAGGAAGCGCTTACAATGTCTGACCGCGTTGTTGTTATGAACAAGGGACAAATTCAGCAAATTGGCACTCCGCAGGACATTTACAATGAGCCTGAAAACGCGTTTGTTGCCGATTTCATAGGCGAATCAAACATTCTTGACGGCATTATGCGCGATGATTTCAAGGCGGAATTTTCAGGCCATACCTTTGAATGCCTTGATAAAGGTTTCGGCAAAGACGAAAATGTCGATGTTGTCGTACGCCCCGAAGATGTTGACATAGTACCTGCCGATAAAGGCATGCTTAAGGGTGTTGTAACATCGGTCGATTTTTTAGGTGTTCATTATGAAATTATCGTCGATATAGGCGGCTTTAAGTGGATGATTCAAACCACCGATGAATGCTTTGTGGGCGACAGCGTCGGTCTTTACATAGAGCCCGATGCAATACACATTATGAAAAAGTCGGAATACTCGGGTCTTTACGGTGACTACAGCACCTACAGTGAAGAAATGGAGCATCTTTCTGACATTGAGCCGGAGGATGACGATGAATAAAAAAAGCTTCGGCAGCCGTATTGTAGCGTCACCCTATTTTGTCTGGTCTGCAATTTTTATAATTGTTCCGCTCATCATTATGGTGTATTTCGCTTTTACCGACAATAACGGTGCCTTCACAGTTGCAAATTTTTTGCAAATCGGTAAATTCAAAAAAGCCTTCGCTCTTTCAATTATTTATGCGGTTATAGCTACGTTTATAACCCTACTGCTTGCCTACCCCATGGCGTATTATATGACAAAACTGAAGATAAGCAGTCAGCGTATGATTTTGCTTCTTATAATGCTGCCTATGTGGATGAACTTTCTTATCCGCACCTATTCTTGGATAACCATTCTTGCCAACACAGGCCTTATAAACAAATTTTTATCACTGATAGGCATTGGTCCTTTACAGCTTATCAACACACCGGGTGCCGTAATTTTGGGTATGGTATATGACTTTATACCATATATGATTTTACCAATTTACACGGCTATGTCCAAAATTGACAATTCCCTGCTTGAAGCCGCAAGCGACCTCGGCTCTAACGGTGCGTCGCGTATCCGCCGCGTAATAATGCCGCTGTCTTTGCCCGGTGTGATTTCGGGCATAACAATGGTGTTTGTACCGAGCGTCAGCACATTTTATATTTCACAAAAGCTCGGTGGCAACAAAACCCTGCTTATAGGCGACGCTATTGAGTATTTGTTTAACACCGGCCCGCAGTATTATAACATAGCCTCTACCCTTTCGCTTATTCTTATGGTGCTTATTTTAATAAGCACGCTTATAATGAATAAATTCGGTGACGATGAGGAGGTAGTTGTATGAAAGCGCTTTCTCGCATTTATGTTGCCTTAATACTCATTTTTCTGTACGCTCCTGTTGCCGTTATGATTTTGTTTTCGTTCAACTCGGGTGGCAGCGTTTGGGTGTTTGAGGGCTTCTCGCTTGATTGGTACACAGGTCTTGCCACCGACACCTCTATGCTTACGGGATTACAGCATACGCTTGTTGTAGCCGTGCTCTCGGCGCTTATTTCGACCGTAATGGGCACAGCCGCCGCAGTTGGAATTACGGCATTGCGTAAAAAGTTAAGCCGCCGTATAGTAATGTCGGTTACAAACGTACCTATGATGAACGCCGATATTGTAACGGGTATATCGTTAATGCTGCTTTTTGTGTTTGTGGGCAATTTGTTCGGTCTTAAAGAATCATTGGGATTTTTCACCGTTCTTGCCGCGCATATAACCTTTAACCTGCCCTATGTGATTTTGTCGGTTTTACCGCGTCTTCGCGCTACCGATATGAGCCTGCACGAAGCGGCGCTCGACCTTGGCTGTACGCCGGTCAAATCGTTTTTTAAGGTTATACTGCCGTCAATTTCAACCTCAATTTTTACAGGCGCAATAATGGCTTTTACACTGTCGCTTGACGATTTTGTAATAAGCTATTTTACCTGCGGGCATTATCAAACATTGCCTATTGTAATTTACAATATGACCAAAAAGACGGTTACACCGGATGTATATGCGCTGTCAACGCTTATATTCATTTGTGTGTTTGTGCTGCTTGTGCTTTACAACACCCTTCAGTCAAAGTCGGATTCAAGGAGGGGTTTAAATGTTTAAAAAAATACTCTGTATTTTACTTTGCCTTGCCCTTTGTATTTCCCTTTGCTCTTGCGGATATGAGTATTTCGAACCCGAATTGGAGTCGGAATACACACGCGAATTGGCAGGCACCGAGCTTAATGTTTATAACTGGGGTGAATATATATCCGACGGCAGCGACGGCTGTATGGATGTAAACCGCGAATTTGAACGCATTACGGGTATCAAGGTCAACTACACCACCTTTGAAAGCAACGAAACCATGTATTCGCAGATTAAAAACGGCGGTGTAAGCTATGATATTATTATTCCCTCCGACTATATGATAGCGCGATTAAAAGCAGAAGATATGCTCGAAAAAATAGATACCGCGTCGCTGTCAAATTACAAATATATAGATGACAGCTATAAGGGGCTTTATTTCGACGAAACCGAAAGCTACAGTGTTCCCTACAATGTAGGTATGGTAGGCGTTATTTACAACAGCGCTTTAATCGGTGAGCCCGAACACTCATGGGGCTCTTTGTGGGATGAAAAATACCGCGATATGTCGCTTAACTTTAATAACCCGCGCGACGGCTTTATGACCGCCCAAATGTTGCTCGGTTACAGTGTAAATTCCACAAATTTAAAAGAGTGGGACGAGGCTTGTGAACTGCTTAAAGACGGCAAAGATGTTTTGCAGTCTTATGTTATGGATGAAATTTACGGCAAGCTTGAAACGGGTGAAGCGGCAATAGGACCCTACTATGCGGGCGACTACCTTGTTATGCTTGATGTAAACCCCGATTTGCGTTTCTTTTACCCGAAAGAGGGTACAAACATTTTTGTAGATTCGGTTTGCGTACCTAAATGCGTTAAAAACTATGAGGCGGCCATGCTTTATATAAACTTTTTGCTTGAGCCTGAAATTGCACTTGCAAACGCCGAATATATAGGCTACGCCTCACCGAATACCGCAGTAATAAACAACCCCGAATACTGCTACTATCAAAATGAGATTTTGTATCCTAAAAAGGAAGATATGCCAAAGGTCGAATATTACTATGACATTTCCGAAGAGGTTCGCAATTACTACGAAAATCTGTGGTTAGATTTAAAGCTGTATTAAACAAATAGCGGAGACTGATATTTGAAGTGAACCCCAAAGTTTAGACAAAATTAAATATTAAATTGTTTGTGAATGAG